>OGHJ01000121.1_pt1 | contig 135273 bp, 107 predicted proteins | sample 1571351 | NCBI WGS metagenome assembly OGHJ01 (sample SAMEA2582037, study PRJEB24529) | metagenome | biome: Human gut stool | place: China | collected 2011 | reverse complement strand
GATGCTCGCACGGTACACCGAAAGGTGTATAGAAGTGCGCTTTTATCAGTTCGGCTTTCCGGTTCACCCGGCTTATGCCTGCGGTGCATCCGCAGTGCTTTCGGCGGCAGCAGCTGTCTTTTTCTTTTTTCCGAGATTTTCAGTCGAAATTTCACCTGCTTTTGCAAGCGCAAGCTTTGTCAGCACGGGGCCCGCAAGTTCATAAACAAGTGTTGCAAACAGTGCAACCGTCACAACCTGCGCGGAAAGCGTTTGCGGAAGGTCGCTTGCGGCAACCATCTGCGCCATGCCGATTGCAACACCTGCCTGCGGAAGCAGCGTAACGCCGAGGTATTTGCGCACCTTTGGATCGGCATGGGACATTGCCGCTCCGGTGAACGCGCCGAAATACTTGCCGGCGGAACGTGCAATGATATAGATAACGCCCGGAATCCCGACCGTCAGCAGGATTGAAAAATCAAGCTCCGCACCCGAAAGCACGAAGAAAAGCATGTATAATGCAGGCGTCCAGCCCTCGCAAAGCTCCATCGCAATGACAGAGTCGCTGCGCATGTTTGCAAACACCGCGCCAAGCATCATGCAGGTCAGCAGTGAAGAAAGCTCCCACATTTCCGAAAGTGCAACGCAGGCAAAAACCGCCGCAAGCATCAGGCAGAGACGGTTTGCTTTGGACTTGAAAAAGCGCATTACAAACGCAAGCACGGCACCCATAACGCCGCCCGTAAGCAGGGAAAGGCCGATTTCGCGCAGCGGATCAAGCACGATTGCCTGAACCGTCAGCGCATCGCCGGAGGCAAATGCCTGTGCAAGTGCAAAGCAGAGGGAGAAGATCATCAGGCCGACCGCATCATCAAACGCCGTAACGGGCAGGAGCGTGTCCGTAACGGGGCCCTTTGCCTTGTATTGGCGAACAACAAGCAGTGTTGCGGCAGGTGCCGTTGCAGCCGCAATTGCACCGAGAAGCAGCGCACGGGGAACGCGGTATTCACCCGGCACAAGCAAAAGCGCAAGCAGCACGAGCAGCACGGTCATAACAGCCTGAACAACGGTGATAACGACAATCTTGCCGCCGAGTTTTTTCAGCAATGACAGCTTAAATTCGCCGCCGATCGAAAAAGCAATGAAACCCAATGCGGTGGTTGTGATAATCTTTGCGCTTTTGATATCGCCGTTTGTGACAAGTTTCAGCACAAAGGGACCTATCAGAATGCCTGCAATAAGATAGCCCGTGACATTGGGCAGGTTGAGCAGCTTCATAAGGCGGGACAGGGCAAGGCCGCCCGCCATTGCGATTGCAAGAATCAGCAGAATTTTCATGTTGTTTTTCCTTTCAGTTCGAATTCCGCCTTTTATCCGGCGGTGCGAATTTTCGACAAATTTCGCGCACACCGGCGCGGTGGAACGTGCGCCGCTTTTCTGCCGCGCACCAATGAACACGCCGTCGGTATCTTTCAGCGCGCTTATTCTTCGGAATGCCGCCGAACGGCGGTTTCCGTTTTATATTTACTTAAGTCGATTTTCGATTATCGTTCCGCGTGCGTTATTCCGCATCGATTCCTTCGAACGAAAGCACGGGCAGCGTGAACATGACGCCTTTTTTGCCCAATCCGTGCGTGTTGCGGCGGATAACGCGCTTTGCATGCTCAAGTTGATCATCGTTCAGCAGCAAAAACGCAGTGTGACTGGATTCAAAATCATGGCTCATGATTTTGCTGACTCGACCGAAAATCGGCGGTGCGTCAACGTTGCTGTTCAGCAATGCGTGTTTAAGGCTTGTGGACTGAAAAACGATGCCGTTCATTCCGTGTGCACGAAGCCCTTCAAGCGTTGCAAGAAATTCATCGCAATCGTCGATCGTGATAACAAGAAGCTGCATGGATTAACCCTCCTTCAGACTCTTTTTTATATGCAATGATTATAGAACCGATTCGGGGAAAAGTCAAGGGCACGCAAAAGACCCGCACGTCCCTTTAAGCAAATTAAGCATAAAGCAAATTAAAAAAGCCCTTGCAAAACAAGGACTTTTTGTTGGTACACCTTCAGGGGCTCGAACCCTGGACACCCTGATTAAGAGTCAGGTGCTCTACCAGCTGAGCTAAAGGTGCATTCACTCTTTCAAGTGCATATCACATTATACTCGGATTTTGTACAAAGTCAAGACCGTTTTGGACAGGATTGAAGATATATTTTTAGAACAATCTCCCTGCAAACATCTGAGGCACTGTTTGCAGGGAGATCAATCAACCGCTTGATCCTTCTATATCAACGAAGTGTAGTTTTAATTCGCTGTCCCTATGGTTACGCAGTCTGGTAACTATAGTATCGAAGAACCAATTTCGTTCTGCGGTAATACGGACATTTCTTTATCGTATGTTTGAAAACGCCTGCATTACCCCATTTTGACATAAGCATGTACTTTCCGCTCACGTAAACAATCGCAGAATGAGTCAGCTCATTTTTATGGGAATATGTTACCCTGTTCCAATTGCTAACCCCTTGAGGGAGTTTTTTCCATCCCTTTTTTTGCGTTGCTATAAGTTGTGCGGAATTCACAAACAGTGTCGGATCATCTATCCAATAGATGTTGTCGCTATGGATATTATACCACGCATATGAATGGCAATTGTATTTTACGGATGCTGCTCTGGCAATTTCGGCTTTATATTTTTTCTTAAGCGAATTATCCATCCTTGTTTTTTGACTTGGTGTATACTCGCCTGAAATCCATTTCTCTGCCAAAGTTCCGTTTTCCAGTACCACCCATTCGACCGTGGGCGCAAGCGACTGATTGTTCAGTGCTTCTGACACCTCTTCATCGGTACAGCCTCCAATACAGAGAATGCATGACAATACTGTCAAGAAAGCAATAACGTAAGCTACGCCACTTCTGACTTTCGCATTCATCAGTTGCTTCCTCCCCCAATCACAAGCCGTACCCTTGCAGCCATTGCTCCGAGATCCGCATTGCTTATTTTGCTCGGGACAAGAACGCCGGTTTCGGCAAAAGTTCTTGCGCCGTCGGAACCGTTGACAATGCGCGCAAATTCCGAATCCGCCCGCATAAGGCTCTTCACGCCGAGATAAAGCGTCTGGGTGATGCCGTATTCATCGTTCCGTGCATTCATTATCTGCGTTGCCTTGTTGTAGCATTCGGCCGCAAGCTCGCGGCACTGTTCATCGGTGAGCTTTGCAAGAATCTCCGGCTGTGCAAGCATTGTTTCAAGATAGTCCAACCTCAGGCAGGCCGACCTGTCGAGTTGGCTCTGATCGTTGAGCTTGTATGCCTTGTAGAGATTGACAAGAACCGTTCCCGCATCCTCGCGCGCGGCAAGCAGCTGAAGTCCGTCATAATCCTGTTTGACAACGTCGAATCCTTCCAGCATTGAGTCGTAAACGAACATGTCATCAAACAGGTTATAGTTCATGCAGTACAGCACAAGCTCCGCCGTTGTTGCATTCCGCGCAGTTTCCGGCAATTGGGAAACCTCCCGCATTTCTTCCGCATCTTCAAGCAGATCCCACTCCTCGGGCGTGTCGTAAGGGTTTATAACGCTTTTATACACGTTTCCGTCCTTTACGGGCAGGAAGCCTTCGGGTGCGGTGAACCAGTCGGAAAGAGCGGAATCGTCGTCGGAATCCTCAAATTCGTCGCTTTCACGCAGCCGTACCACACGCTCGGCATATTCGTTGAACGCCTTGCGGATGCGCCTGCCGTCCTCCGCACGCACTGCACGCGAAGCAACGCCCACAACCGCCGCCGCAAGAATTGCGACACAAACAACGATGCCGATAATCTTTACGCTTTTTTTCATGGTTTTCCTCCGAAAGGAATGTACTCGGCCTCAGTCGGCAATAAGTATTGTATCATTTCTAATTGACGCTGTCAATTAGAAATCAGCAATTAGAAATTAGCAATGTACATCATTCTTCACTCTCCGCTTTCCACACTCTTAATCAAAACCCCTCCACCGCTCTGCGATCCCCCTCCCCTTGCAGGGGAGGCAAACGAGTGCCTTCAACTCCACTCTCCACTCTCCGCTCTCTTAATCAAAACCCCTCCACCGCTCTGCGGTCCCCCCCCTCGCAGGGGAGACAAACGAGTGCCTTCAGCTCCACTCTCCACTCTCCAAACTCCGCTCTTAACTTTCCACACTCCGCTCTCCGCTCCCAATTCCTCATTTCTCCTACCTATATAAATGTACCTTTAAATGCGCCTTTCGGGCTTGCCGAACTCCTTAAAATATGGTATAATAGAATGAAGGTAATAATGCCGCATAATGCGGCAGGGCGGAGGCTTTGCGTGTACATCACCGCCGTAAGACTTTATTGTTTCAGAAGTTATACGGAGCTGCGGTTTGAGCCTGCAAAGGGGCTTAACGTCATTGTGGGCGCAAATGCGGCGGGCAAGACGAACATTCTGGAATCCGTTTTCCTTGCCGCGTTGGGCAGGAGCCACCGAACGCGCCGCGATGCGGAACTTATCAACTCCCTTTCCGACAAGGCATATGCGGGCATTGAGCTTGTGAGTGCAGCGGGGAAGCACAGCATTGAACTCAAGCTGTTTTCCGGCGCACCGAAACAGGTTTTTATCGACGGGCAGCGCATCAGACGCATGGGCGAGCTTATGGGCGTTCTGAACGCCGTAATGTTTTCACCCGAGGATCTCTCCCTCGTCAAGGACTCTCCCGAAACCCGCCGCCGCTTTATGGACATGGAGCTTTGCCAGCTTCGACCTGCCTATTTCTACCGTTTGCAGCAATATAATGCCGCCCTCAAGCAGCGCACCGCGCTTTTGAAAACAAGTTTTCCGTTCGAACCGAACATTGAACTTCTCGACATGTGGGACGATAAGCTTGCGGAGCTCGGCGGTTCGGTCATGCTGCTTCGCCGCGATTTTCTTGACAGGCTCAGCACCGCTGCGCGGGATCTGAACCGCAGCATCACGGGCAATTCCTCTGTCGGGCATGAACCGGAAGAGCTTTTTACCTACTACAAACCCTCCGTTCCCTTCGAGTGCGACGGCGCGCGCGCCGCACTCGGGGATGCACTCTGCAAGGCACGGGCGGAGGATATCCGCCGCGGCTGCACAACCAAGGGGCCGCACCGGGACGACATCGGCATTCTGCTCAACGGGCGCGATGTCCGCGTTTTCGGTTCCCAGGGGCAGCAGCGCACGGCAGCGTTGAGCCTTAAACTGAGCGAGCTTGCGCTTATGCGCCGCGTTCGGGGCGAGGCGCCGGTTCTGCTTTTGGACGATGTTCTGAGCGAACTGGACGGCGACAGGCAGCGAGAGCTGCTTTCAAGCGCATTTGATTGCCAATGCTTTTTAACCTCCACAACTCTCGACGGCCTTGAACAGGTGCCGAACATGACGGTGTTTGAATGCAGCGGCGGCAAACTCAAAAAAATTCTGTCAGCAGAAAATTGATTCTGTGTTGATTTAACATTGTATAAATAAACGCCGTTTTGTGGTTGTTTTAAATCATACGGTCGGCGTTCTCCCCAAAACAGCCCGACATAAAAATCCCGGCGGACAGGGCTCCGCCGGCGGCAGCTTTTCAAAAATGCCGCGGGTTTTACTCTGAAAGGAAATAATTTTAAAAATGGAAACGACTTATAACGCTTCGCAAATACAGGTGCTTGAAGGATTGGAGGCCGTTCGCCGCCGCCCGGGCATGTATATCGGTTCAACCGATTCAAGAGGCCTGCACCACCTTGTTTATGAAATCGTCGATAACTCCATCGATGAAGCAATGGCGGGATTCTGCACTCATATTTATGTTACCATTCATGCGGACAACTCCATTACCGTTGTTGACAACGGCAGGGGCATTCCCGTTGACATTCATCCCAAAACCGGCAAATCCGCGCTTGAAGTCGCACTCACAATGCTTCATGCGGGCGGCAAATTCGGCGGCAGCGGCTATAAGGTCTCCGGCGGCCTTCACGGTGTGGGTCTTTCCGTTGTTAACGCATTGAGCACGGAGCTTACCGCCGAGGTGCGTCGGGACGGGCATATTTACCGGCAGATCTGCCGCCGCGGCATAAAGGTCACGGAGGTTGAAATCGTGGGCAACTGCGGAGCGGACGAGCACGGCACAACGATTCATTTTGTTCCCGACGAAGAAATTTTTGACGAAGTGAACTATGAATATGATATCCTTGTTCGACGGCTGCGCGAGCTTGCGTTCCTAAACGGCGGCGTGCGCATCATCGTGACGGATGAACGCTGCGACCCGCCCGTGCAGGACAGCTTCCATTACGAAGGCGGGGTTGTTGAATACGTTCGCTATATCAACAAAAACAAAGAAGTTCTGCACCCCGACCCGATTTATTTTTCCGCTGTAAAGAACGATAATCCGCTTGAAACGGCAAGCGTTGAAGTTGCGCTGCAATACAACGACGGCTACAGCGAAAATGTTTTTACCTATGCCAACAACATCAACACCATCGAGGGCGGCAGCCACCTTGCGGGTTTCCGTGCGGCAATGACAAGGGTCATCAACGACTACGCCCGAAAGTTTAAAATTCTTAAAGACAGCGACCAGAACCTGACCGGAGACGACATCCGCGAAGGTTTGAGCGCTATCATCAGCGTTAAGCTGACAGAGCCGCAGTTTGAAGGGCAGACAAAAACAAAACTCGGCAATGCCTACATAAGAACCCTTGTTGACAACGCCGTGACGGCCGGCATGACGACCTATCTTGAAGAGAACCCGGCGCAGGCAAAGCTTATTCTCGACAAATGCCTCAGTGCAAGCCGCGCAAGGGAAGCGGCGCGCAAGGCACGCGAGCTGACCAGACGCAAGTCCGTTTTGGATTCCGCCGCACTGCCCGGCAAACTTGCGGACTGCTCCGAAAAAGATCCTTCAAAATGCGAACTGTTCATCGTTGAGGGCGACTCCGCAGGCGGTTCCGCCAAGGAAGGACGCGACAGGCATTTTCAGGCCATCCTTCCGCTGCGCGGAAAGATTCTGAACGTTGAAAAAACCCGTTTGGACAAAATTCTCGGCAATGCGGAAATCAAATGCATGATAACCGCGTTCGGTGCGGGCATGGATGCGGATTTTGACGAAACCAAGCTCCGCTATCACAAAATCATCTGCATGACCGATGCCGATGTTGACGGAAGCCATATTCGCACGCTGCTGCTGACGTTCTTCTATCGGCACATGCGGCCGATGATAGAGCGCGGCTATGTTTACATTGCCCAGCCTCCTCTCTATCTCATCAAAAAGGGCAATACGGAACGCTATGTCTATTCGGACGAAGAGCTGAACAGAACTCTTGACGAAATCGGCAGGGATAAAATCTACATTCAACGCTACAAAGGTTTGGGCGAAATGAACCCCGAACAGCTTTGGGACACGACAATGGATCCCGCGAACCGCATTATGCTTCGCGTCACAATGGACGATGCAATGCTTGCGGACGAAACTTTCACCCTTTTGATGGGCGACAGGGTTGAACCGCGCCGCGAATTTATTGAGCAGAACAGCAAGCTCGTTGCCGACCTTGACGTTTGATTCGGAAACGTTTCAATTTTCAAACGGCAGATTAAGAGCTTTGAGCTCTGCAATCCGAAATTATTAACACGATTCAATGACTTGACGACCGACGAAAGGTGCGACGCACCGACTGCGGCAGGCTCCGCACCTTTCATGCAGGAGATATGATGGACGAAAACAAAAAAAGACCCAATCTTGAAATGCTCGGAACAAACGAGCTGCCGACCGATGTTGAAGGCGGCAGAATATTGCCCATAAACCTTGTGGGTGAAATGAAGCGCAGCTTTATATCATACGCAATGGCTGTTATCATCAGCCGTGCGCTTCCCGATGTGCGCGACGGGCTGAAACCCGTTCACAGGCGCATTCTTTACGCAATGGACGAGCTGAGTATGCAGCCCGACAAGCCCTTCAGAAAGAGTGCGCGCCTTGTCGGCGACGTTCTCGGCAAATACCATCCGCACGGCGATAAGGCGGTTTACGATGCAATGGTGCGCCTTGCCCAGCCCTTCTCCACTCGTTACCCCCTTGTTGAAGGTCACGGCAATTTCGGCAGCGTTGACGGCGACCCCGCCGCTGCAATGCGTTATACCGAAGCGCGCATGAGCAGGCTCACTCTCGAAATGCTCCGCGATCTTGACAAGAACACGGTTGATTTTTACCCGAATTTTGACGAAACGCTGATGCAGCCCGCGGTATTACCCGCAAGATACCCGAACCTTCTTGTGAACGGCTCAAACGGCATTGCTGTCGGCATGGCAACAAACATTCCGCCGCATAATCTCGGCGAGGCTGTCGATGCCTGTGCCGCAATGATTGACAATCCCGATATCACGATCGACGAGCTGATGAACTATATCCCCGGCCCGGACTTTCCGACCGGCGGCGTCATCATGGGCGATGTCGGCATTCGCCATGCATATTTTACAGGCAGGGGAAAGATCCTTGTTCGCGCAAAGAGCGAGATCGAGCAATACAAGGCCGATCGATCCCGCATCATCGTCACGGAAATTCCGTATCAGGTCAACAAAGCAAAGCTTGTTGAAAAAATTGCAGAGCTTGTTCACGAGAAGCGCGTGGACGGCATTTCCGACCTTCGCGACGAAAGCTCCCGCGCGGGAATGCGCATTGTTATCGAGCTTAAAAAAGATGTCAATGCAAACGTTGTGCTGAACAATCTGTATAAGCACACTCAGCTTCAGGATACTTTCGGCGTTATCATGATCGCGCTTGTGAACGGCGAACCCAAGGTGCTCAACCTTCGCGAAATGCTTTATCACTACATTGCGCATCAAAAGGATGTTGTCACCCGCCGCACGCAGTTTGACCTTGACAAAGCACGCGAAAGGCTGCACATCTTGGAAGGCCTTATGATCGCACTCGACAATATTGACGAAGTCATTGCCATCATCAAAGCCAGTGCAAACGGCGCAGAAGCAAAGGAAAGGCTGATTGCACGTTTCGGTTTCAGTGAACGGCAGGCGCAGGCGATACTTGACATGCGGCTGCAAAGGCTGACAGGGCTTGAGCGCGAAAAGCTGGAAGCCGAGTACGGCGAACTTAAGCGCACGGTTGAATACCTTGCTTCCCTGCTTGCGGACGAAGGCAAACTTATGAGCGTTGTTAAAGATGAAATGCTCGAGATTCGGCGCCGCTTTGCCGACCCGCGCCGCACCGAAATCACAAAGATCGTTGAAGACATCGATATGGATGACATCATCCAGGAAGAAGACATGGTTGTTACCTGCACCCATCACGGCTACATCAAGCGCATTGCGGAAGCAACCTATCGCACGCAGCGCAGAGGCGGCGTCGGCATCAGCGCGGGAGCAACCCGTGAAGAGGATTTCCTTGAGGATATTTTCGTCACAAGCACTCATTCCTATATCATGTTCTTCACAAACAAGGGCCGCGCTTTCCGCATAAAATGCTATTCCATTCCGGAGGCAAGCCGCACCGCAAAGGGCACGCCCATAGTCAACCTGCTGCAATTGCAGACGGGCGAGTTCGTTACCGCCGCATTCCCCATCGGCAGGCAGACCGAGGGCGGCTATCTCGTTCTTTGCACACGGCAGGGTGTTATCAAAAAAACCCCGCTCTCCGATTTTTCAAACATTCGCAAGGGCGGCTTGATTGCTCAAAACCTCCGCGAAGGTGACGAGCTTATCAGCGTTGCGCTCTCCGCAGGCGATGATGAGTTCATTATCGGCACACGGGACGGAATGAGCATCCGTTTCAGCGAGCAGGATGTTCGCTCAATGGGCAGAAATGCCTCCGGCGTTCGCGCCATCAAACTCTCCGAGGGCGACTGCGTTGTTGATATGTCCATGGTCAAACCCGGCAGCTGCGTCATTGCCATCACCGAAAACGGCATGGGCAAGCGCACGGAAGAGGACGCCTACCGCGTTCAGGGCCGCGCCGGCAAGGGCATTATTGCAATGAATATCACCGAAAAAACCGGCAAGCTTGTTTGCCTCAAAGTTTCCGAGGGCAATGAGGATCTGATGCTTATCCGTGATGACGGCGTTGTCATTCGCGTTCCCGTTGACACGATTTCCGTCATTTCCCGCAACACGCAGGGCGTTCGACTGATGAAAATCGACGAGGGACACAGGGTTGCAAGCGTTGCGCTTGCGCCGCATAACGATGACGAACCGCAGAAAGGCGGGGAAGAGTCCGACGGCGAAATTTCAAATGCCAATGCAGACTCCGGCAAAACAACACCCTCCGATACGGCGGAAAATTCCGATACACCGGAAGACCTCCGATAACCGCAGCCGCCGAACCTGCCGCGCAGGCTGAAGTTCTCCGCTCTGCCGCAGTGTTTCGGCAAGCAACCGATTACTTCTTCAAAAACAAACACGGGAAGCCTTCCGTAACGGACAGTGCTTCCCGTGTTTTCTGTTGATTTCGACATTGTCTCCCGCATTCGGTGTCAACCGTTTGGTAATTGGAGACAATATCACCGAATCCCCGAGTGGATTAGCGCTCAGGGTATAGATGTCCAAGATATCATCAACTGCATACGTTATATCACGCAGTAAAAAAATCGGCAGTGCATACCAGCTAACGTAAACACTGCCGAGAAGAGCAACCCAGGGGCGATCAACCAGCCTGTATCGCCCCTTGATTATATCAGGGCAGGAGACAAAAGTCAAGGTGCAAAAGGATGGTCGACTGCATGGCAGCGGCATAGATTGCCCGTATGCACGATGTGATGCTGTAGGCTATGGTTTCAGCTATAGCATCCTTTTTATCCCTTATCAACCGTTTAGCGCACGTTCGGTAATAAAGTATGTGTGAAAAATACTTGGAATATGAAACAAAATTAATTCATTTGCAACTGATGAGGATCACCCCCGCAGGTGCGGGGAAAACGCCCCATGAATTTCTTGTTATTATTGCAAATGAGGATCACCCCCGCAGGTGCGGGGAAAACTTTGGTGGAGCATCCGCGACTAAAAACGAACCGGAATCACCCCCGCAGGTGCGGGGAAAACCGGCATCAGTTTCGGCATCCGCGCCGGCGGAAGGGATCACCCCCGCAGGTGCGGGGAAAACCAGCGGCATTAAATCAAACCGCCCTTTGCCCTGGGATCACCCCCGCAGGTGCGGGGAAAACTTCGGCGAAAGATACGAAATTAATTGTTGCATAGGATCACCCCCGCAGGTGCGGGGAAAACTTGCGGCATTTTTGAATAGTTTACCTGTAATAAGGATCACCCCCGCAGGTGCGGGGAAAACTTATGTTGAAGAAATTGTTGATTTAGATTCAGAGGATCACCCCCGCAGGTGCGGGGAAAACAGATGATGTATCTTGACGAGAACGGTAACGAGAGGATCACCCCCGCAGGTGCGGGGAAAACGCGAGATAATCAACATCCGCCCCCGGCGCGGCAGGATCACCCCCGCAGGTGCGGGGAAAACTTCGCAACCTGCGTTGCGTCATGCTTTTTCGCAGGATCACCCCCGCAGGTGCGGGGAAAACTACAAGCAATCGTTGACGCGCTGCCGCAGATTAGGATCACCCCCGCAGGTGCGGGGAAAACTCCGAGCCGTACACCGTGATTTTGTCGCCGTTGAGGATCACCCCCGCAGGTGCGGGGAAAACTGTGCAGACGTCCCTGTTCAGACCGGCGCGAAGAGGATCACCCCCGCAGGTGCGGGGAAAACCCGTCTGCAACAGCGAGCGCAATGTCAACGCCGGGATCACCCCCGCAGGTGCGGGGAAAACTCTGCATGGGGGTGCATCGAGTATGCGCACCCGGGATCACCCCCGCAGGTGCGGGGAAAACTTCCGTCCTCCATTGCAAGCTCCATCTTGTATAGGATCACCCCCGCAGGTGCGGGGAAAACAATCTTGGTACAGCGTAAACTCTTTCAGCTTGGGGATCACCCCCGCAGGTGCGGGGAAAACGCGATGTTGGAAGCCGAACTTGACGGCAACACAGGATCACCCCCGCAGGTGCGGGGAAAACGCAACCGCGCTGTACAGCTGTTTGTGGTTGACAGGATCACCCCCGCAGGTGCGGGGAAAACTGGCAGTGCATCTGCAATGCCGGTTATCAGTGAGGATCACCCCCGCAGGTGCGGGGAAAACATGCGGAGATTGGAGTATGATATAATGAACGAAGGATCACCCCCGCAGATGCGGGGAAAACTGTCGGCGGCGTTTACAACTGAAAATGGGCTTTAGGATCACCCCCGCGGATGCGGGGAAAACTTTTTGAACCGCCGCATCTTGCTTATCACTATAGGATCACCCCCGCGGATGCGGGGAAAACCGACCGTGTCGGAGCCTGCCGGGAAAACGATTGGGATCACCCCCGCGGATGCGGGGAAAACGCCTTTATGGCTGTATGTTTCGGGTTTGTTCTGGGATCACCCCCGCGGATGCGGGGAAAACGAAAATCTCTTTTTGCAAATTCCCACGGTAGCAGGATCACCCCCGCGGATGCGGGGAAAACCGGCGTGCGCTCCGTCTCGTTTTTGGGCGGCAAGGATCACCCCCGCGGATGCGGGAAAAACAGTCGCATGGGCAAGAAAGATTCGCGCGGGTTAGGATCACCCCCGCGGATGCGGGGAAAACAGGGATTCCCTTTTGCCAATTGCGTTCGTCGTAGGATCACCCCCGCGGATGCGGGGAAAACACTATCTGCGGGTACCGGCGGCTTCCTGCGCCGGGATCACCCCCGCGGATGCGGGGAAAACAGCCCGCAGCGGCGGCTGAATGCTCCGCAAGGAGGATCACCCCCGCGGATGCGGGGAAAACTTTTTATATGCAAAGGCTGCAACCTCAAGCGAAGGATCACCCCCGCGGATGCGGGGAAAACAACCCAGCGTATTGGTATAAATCCATGCGCGGAGGATCACCCCCGCGGATGCGGGGAAAACGAGGATGACAGCCTAAGGCAGGCTTATACATCGGGATCACCCCCGCGGATGCGGGGAAAACCAAAGCTACGCTGAACGAGCGTTTTGTCAACCAGGATCACCCCCGCGGATGCGGGGAAAACGCATAAGCACACCTGATGTTGTGCCGTTTAACGGGATCACCCCCGCGGATGCGGGGAAAACTGTATCCGTGTAGCCGAGGGCAGCGCGCGCGTCGGATCACCCCCGCAGGTGCGGGGAAAACCTCACTAATTATTTGGCGTTTTAGTATCTGTAAGGATCACCCCCGCAGGTGCGGGGAAAACCAAAATACGGGAAATTTAGTATTATCAACTGCAGGATCACCCCCGCAGGTGCGGGGAAAACGCGTTTCCATACGTTTCGCCGTGATTTTCCTCAGGATCACCCCCGCAGGTGTGGGGAAAACGAACCGCAAACGCCGAATCAAATATTAACGGTAGGATCACCCCCGCAGGTGCGGGGAAAACCAATCTTCCCCAACCCCTACCCACAACAATATAGGATCACCCCCGCAGGTGCGGGGAAAACTTGGGGATTTTCCTTTCCCTTTGACGTCTATAAGGATCACCCCCGCAGGTGCGGGGAAAACCGGATGATGATGTCTATAGTCGGCATAAAATTAGGATCACCCCCGCAGGTGCGGGGAAAACTCTCCGTGTACCCATAGCACAGCGGCAGTTATAGAATCACCCCCGCAGGTGCGGGGAAAACTCGGCGGTCGGGAACATAGCGGATTTAAGCGTGGGATCACCCCCGCAGGTGCGGGGAAAACTTGGGGTGCGCCAGATGTTTCTATAGTATCAAGGGATCACCCCCGCAGGTGCGGGGAAAACCGCGGCGCATATTTACGCGGCAGCGCGGGCATAGGATCACCCCCGCAGGTGCGGGGAAAACCTGTTGCAAACAACAATCAAATCGTTCAGGGCAGGATCACCCCCGCAGGTGCGGGGAAAACTCATCCGCGACAGTGAGTGCAAAAATCGGGTCGCGGATCACCCCCGCAGGTGCGGGGAAAACCTGCATGGTTAACGGCGATGCATTTAGCGAACAGGATCACCCCCGCAGGTGCGGGGAAAACTTGATATTGTCGTTGTTAGACGTCTCGCGGCAAGGATCACCCCCGCAGGTGCGGGGAAAACGTTGTTGCATAAAACTTTTTCCATTTTTCTTCAGGATCACCCCCGCAGGTGCGGGGAAAACAGCTTTTTACCGGAAAGCTTAATTCCAACTTCCGGATCACCCCCGCAGGTGCGGGGAAAACTACGGACTATTGCCCAATCTTGCCCGAGCTTGAGGATCACCCCCGCAGGTGCGGGGAAAACCTGATGGCGTTGCTGTTGGAGCGGCTCTTGAGAGGATCACCCCCGCAGGTGCGGGGAAAACTAGCAGACTGAACAGAAAGACTAACCGGGAAAGGGATCACCCCCGCAGGTGCGGGGAAAACTATACTGATTGCGAAAGGCGGGCAAGGCATGAAGGATCACCCCCGCAGGTGCGGGGAAAACCGCAACACCATCAGAATAAGCTACATATGTATAGGATCACCCCCGCAGGTGCGGGGAAAACTTCTTTCCGCAACGGTGGATGCCGGTAATAATGGGATCACCCCCGCAGGTGCGGGGAAAACAGGACAGGTGTTTCTCCGCTGGTTATGATTGCGGGATCACCCCCGCAGGTGCGGGGAAAACTGCCGTAAATTCCTTGCGGTCACAAGTACGGTAGGATCACCCCCGCAGGTGCGGGGAAAACCCTTGGGAAAGTCTCAAAAAGGGTGTTTTGTCGGGATCACCCCCGCAGGTGCGGGGAAAACTGACACACACTGTCGCAGCAGACGAAAATCTAAGGATCACCCCCGCAGGTGCGGGGAAAACTATAAATGGTAGGCTTTCTTCCGAGTCGGAAGAGGATCACCCCCGCAGGTGCGGGGAAAACGTTGTAGCATTTTCTACCACGCCCTTAATGGTAGGATCACCCCCGCAGGTGCGGGGAAAACATTCTGGAACGGTTTTCGCTCCATGTATTACGAGGATCACCCCCGCAGGTGCGGGGAAAACGAAGATAAAGCCGACATATCGACCGGATAAGACGGATCACCCCCGCAGGTGCGGGGAAAACGATACAATTATCTCATGGACAGCCAAGGAAATAGGATCACCCCCGCAGGTGCGGGGAAAACAATGCGGTCAAAGTCTTCTTCGCTGTACCCCTGGGATCACCCCCGCAGGTGCGGGGAAAACTATATGTCCGATTCTTCAACAGGGGAGGGAATAGGATCACCCCCGCAGGTGCGGGGAAAACTAGTTTGCAAGGTCTTCAACTTGCTGTCGATAAGGATCACCCCCGCAGGTGCGGGGAAAACCTGAAAACCTATTGACAAATATTTGCTTAGGGGGGATCACCCCCGCAGGTGCGGGGAAAACGCGAAGTCCGTACAACGCCGCGCGTAACGCTGAGGATCACCCCCGCAGGTGCGGGGAAAACTTTACTTTTACATGGTACACGGGGAGGGAAAAGGGATCACCCCCGCAGGTGCGGGGAAAACCGGTATGCTTCATCATATATCGGAAACCTAAAAGGATCACCCCCGCAGGTGCGGGGAAAACCGTTAAAAAGGGCAAGGCATCTGTTGGTTAAAAGGATCACCCCCGCAGGTGCGGGGAAAACGCGCAAAGCGCGGTTTGCCGGCAGGCCGATAAGGGATCACCCCCGCAGGTGCGGGGAAAACCACAAGGGGCAGGTATTATTCCTCTCATGCTTAGGATCACCCCCGCAGGTGCGGGGAAAACTTCGTGTTCGTTTTTGGGCGGCAATACAATATAGGATCACCCCCGCAGGTGCGGGGAAAACATGACTGATAAAAGTGTGCCCTGCGCCGTGTATGGATCACCCCCGCAGGTGCGGGGAAAACCGACACACCGCAAACAAGTGTGAGCGGCGTTAAGGATCACCCCCGCAGGTGCGGGGAAAACCCTCTGGAGGGGAGTTACCTCCGCACGCGCCGAGGATCACCCCCGCAGGTGCGGGGAAAACCCGGAGATCCGGCTCTCCCTCCTCATGCTCCGGGGATCACCCCCGCAGGTGCGGGGAAAACCGGGTTTTGCGCAGTATTCGTCCGCCAAAGATGGGATCACCCCCGCAGGTGCGGGGAAAACCTACCCATGCCAGAAAGTAAACTCGGGACGTTGGGATCACCCCCGCAGGTGCGGGGAAAACCTTTTATACTTAAAGCTTTGTCGTGGGTTGCGAGGATCACCCCCGCAGGTGCGGGGAAAACCGGCGTTTTTGTGGGCAATTTGCTCGAAGGTCAGGATCACCCCCGCAGGTGCGGGGAAAACGCTTATCAGTATATTCTTTCGCCGCTGTCAGCAGGATCACCCCCGCAGGTGCGGGGAAAACGTACACCCCACCAGACAAAAACAAAGCCGATAGGGATCACCCCCGCAGGTGCGGGGAAAACTGCAAAAAAACGAGTACGGCGACGATATACTCGGGATCACCCCCGCGGATGCGGGGAAAACCGTACGCCGTCCCCGTCGCAAGGATGACGCCTATGGATCACCCCCGCGGATGCGGGGAAAACTCCGATATAACATCGCAAAGGTCATACAAATCAGGATCACCCCCGCGGATGCGGGGAAAACGATATAACTATCTTATGGACAAGCAGGGCAATAGGATCACCCCCGCGGATGCGGGGAAAACTTGACGTGATACGGTCAAAAAATTGTTTTTACAGGATCACCCCCGCGGATGCGGGGAAAACGAAGAGAGGGAACATTATTACCCGCATCGACAGGGATCACCCCCGCGGATGCGGGGAAAACTTTCTGGTAAAAAGCTCCGCATGATTCCTTTTAGGATCACCCCCGCGGATGCGGGGAAAACATGCAATTGTCCGCACAGGCGATTATGCTTATGGGATCACCCCCGCGGATGCGGGGAAAACTCGCTATAGGTTAAATACATTGTAGCAACGGCAGGATCACCCCCGCGGATGCGGGGAAAACGACCCCATGCCGGACAGCAGGGACGGAACGTTAGGATCACCCCCGCGGATGCGGGGAAAACTTTCCCTCCGTGCTGTTCTTATTGTGGTTGATAGGATCACCCCCGCGGATGCGGGGAAAACTTTCTGCCGGCAGTTACTTATATAACTCTCCTAGGATCACCCCCGCGGATGCGGGGAAAACACTGGCTTCAATCAACGCTTCAAGCAGAATTGAGGATCACCCCCGCGGATGCGGGGAAAACGTTGCACCGCGAATCGATCCGCTCAGCATCTTGGGATCACCCCCGCGGATGCGGGGAAAACGGGGTTTTACGGTGATTTCAATATGAGGCACGAGGATCACCCCCGCGGATGCGGGGAAAACATATAAAATGTTTTTGGGGGTAAAAAGTTATGAGGATCACCCCCGCGGATGCGGGGAAAACCTATCATTTACGACGTGCAGGAGCTTGATGAAGGGATCACCCCCGCGGATGCGGGGAAAACTTTTACTCATTGTCTTTGTCCTCCTGTCAAAAAGGATCACCCCCGCGGATGCGGGGAAAACTTGGGACGTACCCGAAGCCGCAAGGCAACCACGGGATCACCCCCGCGGATGCGGGGAAAACTCGTCACGCCCTATGGTAAGCGGAATTTTAATAGGATCACCCCCGCGGATGCGGGGAAAACCGCACGAGATGCTCACCGTTGCCGCCGCAATGAGGATCACCCCCGCGGATGCGGGGAAAACAATTATACAGCATTCTTCTGATAATGTCAAGTAGGATCACCCCCGCGGATGCGGGGAAAACTTTTTATGTGTCCGCCTCACTTGATAGTACTTAGGATCACCCCCGCGGATGCGGGGAAAACAACCGACATTCTTTGCATGGGGTTTTACGGTGAGGATCACCCCCGCGGATGCGGGGAAAACCGCTATGTTCCCGACCGCCGACAGCGGAGAATAGGATCACCCCCGCGGATGCGGGGAAAACGTTTATGAGCCGTACACGGGGCTGTACGGCAAAGGATCACCCCCGCGGATGCGGGGAAAACCATTTGCGTCCGCAATAAGCTTTGTATAATCAAGGATCACCCCCGCGGATGCGGGGAAAACTCGGCGACTTCTTTGTAATGTTCGCGTTCCGCTGGATCACCCCCGCGGATGCGGGGAAAACATCTAAATCAACAATTTCTTCAACATAATCATAGGATCACCCCCGCGGATGCGGGGAAAACAAATCCAGCGGCTGATTGCTGACACTCCGACTGGGATCACCCCCGCGGATGCGGGGAAAACACAAATCGACAATCTTGACATTCCGAATCCAACGGATCACCCCCGCGGATGCGGGGAAAACATGTATCTCAGCAATTGTTAACTCATGCCCTACGGATCACCCCCGCGGATGCGGGGAAAACACTCAACATCGCTCGCGGTGACTTCGAGCGCGGGGATCACCCCCGCGGATGCGGGGAAAACCGACGGTCATGAAACCCGGCACTCCGTTTTATAGGATCACCCCCGCGGATGCGGGGAAAACCAGGTTAAACACGTTCATCCGCTTCACCTCGCTGGATCACCCCCGCGGATGCGGGGAAAACCTCGCCGTCGGAGACGCGGCGGCGGTTAAGAAAGGATCACCCCCGCGGATGCGGGGAAAACCTCGACAATGCGGTTTGCGCTCGCTATCGTGGAGGATCACCCCCGCGGATGCGGGGAAAACTGGGCTGTCCGAGGGGGAGCGGCAAGCATCAACGGATCACCCCCGCGGATGCGGGGAAAACGCTTTCCTTATCGGGCGCATGATGCCGAGGATAGGATCACCCCCGCGGATGCGGGGAAAACGGATGCTTCGCCGTCGGCGTTTGCATCCTCTGCGGATCACCCCCGCGGATGCGGGGAAAACGGAGTGAGGTAATTATGAACAAACTATATATTAGGATCACCCCCGCGGATGCGGGGAAAACAACCGTGACCGCACTTAAAGCGGAACGCGAACAGGATCACCCCCGCGGATGCGGGGAAAACGTGCCTCCCTCGCCGTCGGAGACGCGGCGGCGGGGATCACCCCCGCGGATGCGGGGAAAACGCCGGCATGACGAAAGAACAGGTGCTTCAAGAAGGATCACCCCCGCGGATGCGGGGAAAACCAATCGCGGCGTCAAACATCTCGCCTTCTGTCCGGATCACCCCCGCGGATGCGGGGAAAACGTGCCTGTGCTGGGCATTGCGGCGAAACTACTGGGATCACCCCCGCGGATGCGGGGAAAACCGCAGTGAGCAAGGGAAGGCACAAAGCGATGGGGGATCACCCCCGCGGATGCGGGGAAAACGCGAGTTCGCAAAGCTTGGCCTTGAGTACCGCGGGATCACCCCCGCGGATGCGGGGAAAACGCATCGAGTTTGACTTCGATGCCGAATGGGCTGAGGATCACCCCCGCGGATGCGGGGAAAACACACGGTTATGGACAGACGCGCAGACGAGGACAGGATCACCCCCGCGGATGCGGGGAAAACCGACGGAAAACGGAATCGAGGTTGCGGCAAAAAGGATCACCCCCGCGGATGCGGGGAAAACAGAATGTCCCGTGAGTGCCGTTTGAGTGACCTAGGATCACCCCCGCGGATGCGGGGAAAACTCCTCCATTGCAAGCTCCATCTTGTATATGGAGGGATCACCCCCGCGGATGCGGGGAAAACCATCGCGGCCTTTATCTTTTGACCACGTTGTTAGGATCACCCCCGCGGATGCGGGGAAAACCAGATGACCGCACAGTGATTATCGGCACCAATGGGATCACCCCCGCGGATGCGGGGAAAACCGCTTAAATACCTCATGGTATTCAAGCGTGAGAGGATCACCCCCGCGGATGCGGGGAAAACGGACATTCATCGGCCAGACAGAGCCGTCAAACGGGATCACCCCCGCGGATGCGGGGAAAACACTAAAAAGATCCTTTAGGAATCAGCCTTTTTGTTCCTGAGCAGTTCAAATTTCATTTAACTTCTCAAACAGCCTGAATGTCAGTTTGCAATCCGGAAGCGCACGGTGACGTTCTCCGACATCAATTCCAAAGTATTCGCAAAGATGCCCAAGCGAATACTGTTTAACTCCGTTCACGCGCCTGCGCGCCAAGGCAAGAGTATCTGTGCAGGAACTGCGAAACAACTTCACGCCGCAGCGTTTTGCCTCCGAAATCAGAAACCCGCAGTCAAAATCCGCATTATGGCAAACAATCGGGCGGTTCGCAACGAATGCAACAAGCCCGTTGATTGCCTCGCTCAGAGGAATGCCTTCAGCTGCAAGCATTTCATCCGTAATCCCCGTAAGGCGGACAACATCCGCACTCAGCGGTGAATCCCGCCTGACGAGTGTTTGAAATTCTTCTGCCTCTTCTCCGTTTCTTATCAGCAGTGCACCGATTTCAATAATGCCGTCCCTCTCGGGCGAAAGCCCCGTTGTTTCAACGTCAATAACAACATAGTCCTCCCGCCTGCGCGCTTTTTCAGCACGACGCGCGAGCAGCATTTTTCCTGCTCTGCTTTGCGGAGCCCCTGTCGAATTGTCTTCTGCCTTATGCGGCTTCGGAAGCGGGCGGCGCATAAGCAGTATTCCGTCAAGATCAACGGGCTCCCAGTGAGCATTGTGAACTTCGAATTTCATCTGCTGTTCGCAACGCGCACTGTAAACCATGGTTGCGCGCCCGCTTTTCAGGTTTTCGCATACCCGCGCCCAAAGCTCCGTGCGAACGCGCGCATTAATATTGCCGGCATACACTCCGGGGCTGATTTCACATAACCACTTGGACAGATCCCCCCGAACTTTCGGCGGGCAGTCGCTCAAAGTAATCACTGTCAACGTCAATCCTCCCGATAGGATTTACCATATTCCGCACTGCCGCTGCGGTCATCCCAAAGATAGAGCGGCTTGCAGCCTTCTTCGCCGAAATCGGATTCATCGGAAAGAAGGGATTTGATATCCTTCACCATTCGCTCCAAAATATGGCTTTCTGCAAGCGCATTACGCACACTGCGCCTTGTTTGGGACGGGATATCCTCCGGAGACTCTGCCGCAAGCCGAAATGCGATCGGAATCGTGATTTCCGCCTTGTACAAATCAGCAATATCATAAACGAATGAAAGCGAATGACCGATATGCACAAAGCCGAGGCCGGGGGAACAGCCGAGTGCGCAAATCACGGCGTGAGCAAGGCCGTACAGACAGGCATTCCCTGCGGACAGTGCCTGATTTACCGGATCTCCGGATGAAAAATCCTCCGGATCATAGTCACGTCCATGCCACGGAACGCCTGTTTCCTTTGACCAATGCCGATAAACGGAACGCATACGGCTTCCCTCGCGCCCGCGCAGCTGCTGCAAAGTCAGGTGAGCCACATCCTCTCCGGAGAACCGCAGACTGTACATCTTTCGAACAACGTTGAGATGCCCCCGCTGGTTCGTCACAAGAGCAGCCTGTTTCACAAGCAGACGTGAACTTCCCGTCAAAGCACAGCCCCCGGTGTAGTACCGAACACCATGTTCCCCGACCCAGATTACACTCACACCTGCATCACCGATAAGCTCCATTGCACGGTGAGTCACATCCGTTCCCGGGCCGAGCATGAGCACCGAAATTGCAGCGGCAGGAACATGAATGATCCCTTTTTCATCCATAACGGTTATCGCGCTGTCCGCACGGCTCAATTTACAGTGCTCAAAGTAAAGAAAGGTCATTCTGTCGCCAATCTGCGGCAGAGACTGAACGGAAGGACGGATCATCCCCGGAATTTCAGCCATTGATGCCTTCCCCGATGCCCACAACTGTCATAAGTCCGTTTCCGTAAGCCTTACCCCTGCCGAGGCCCTGAGTCAAAGTTTCCCGAAAGCGGGCTGCATCCGTAACTGTCAAAATGCCTTCAAAAGTTACGGAAAGCAGTCTTACTTCCTTGTTCTTTCCGCGTTTTTTGAAAGAATACCTGTTTGAATGAACAACACGGAATTCATCGGGCGCGAGTTCAAATCCGTAACTTTGCGCATGAGAAGCAAGCCACTCCTCCTGCTGTCCGACCGAAATAAGGGCTGTTACCTTTCCGCGAGCCTGCGGATCGTCTTCGCGCTTGATGCTCTTTGTGGGATTGGCTGTCAGGCGAAACCTCCAGCGACTGCCTTCCGCAATTCGTGCAAGCAGGGGATCGTATGATTTTGTTTCAACGTTAATTCCGCCGTAACCCAGCTGCTCCGCCGCACGGGACAGCTTTGGCCTGTCCTGCGTCAAAACGAGCAGATACATCTCCCCGCCGAGCGTGTCTATGCGCCAAAGACTGCGCGCACGATTTTTTTCATCCGCGGCATCGGAAGCTTCGGACGGTTCTCCGTTCAAAACTTCAATCGCGCCGTGAATCTGCTGCGGATTGACAAGTGCTTTCATTGTTTCGCGTTTCTGTGTGTTAAGCTTGATTCTCGAAAGATACATCTGCGTCCTCCAATTCTGCAAACGCGTCATGCTCCGCTGCGTCCGTATCCTTCTCCGCCTTGCTAACGGATTCATACGCCGCAACAGTGCGATAGGTATGTTTACGGCAGCGCGGGTCAAACGAGACCGCAAGGTCACGCCGCGCTTCACGTCCGATCACTCTCGGTTCGTCCGCATCCGAATTCTGCTCATCATCTTCCGAATAATCCGCGTATATGTGCGCTGTCATATTGTAGTTCTTTTTGGAGGAATCGTCAAGCGTCGGATACGTCCGCAGCACTTTAATCAGCCCGTCCTCCTTAATATCGTTAAGAACGATCGGCAGCGTCGGAGGGCAGGAACGCCTGCCCAAAAACAGCGGAAACACCGGATGCGACAACGCGAATTCAATGCGCTTCAAAAGTTCCCGTTCTCCCTCCAATCCGACAAGGAAGACGGCATCCGAAAGATAATAACGTTCGGTAAGATATGAAGTCTTTTCTGCATGCGCCATATGGAAATCCCGAAGGAGCTTTCCCGCGCGGTCAATGCGGACGCCGATTCGCAGCGCATTCAGCTCGCGGAGCTTTTCCGGCTCGTTTCGCCGAATGCCGAGTGCCGCTGCAAGCAAGCCCACAATGCCGCTTTTTGACGGTTCCCTTCCCGTTTTTCGGATCTCAAATTTTGAATTTTCGGTTCCCCACGCCTGCAGCGGAGCGGAAAGCCGAAGAAGCAAAACAGCCATTACATGCCCTCGCTCTCGCCGAGATATTCCTTAACGCACTCCGCAACCGACTCAAGCAGTCTGTCGAGGCTCATGCATTTGCATTCCGCAAGCTCTCCGACGGCTTCACCGACTGCAAATGCACTATCGGGCGCGGAGGCATACTTGCCGTAAACCTTGTTTGCGTATTCAACAAACTTTTCTTCGGATTCCTCCGAATAACCGCCGTTCTTTGCCGAAACGGGCTTTTCAAACGCACCGCAAAGGTTAACGGGCTGATCGCGCCGAATTGTGACATAGACCATGCTCGGAAGGGTGCGGTTTGCAAATGTGTTCTGTTTGCCCGTGGGCATTGAGCGAACAAACGCTTCAACAAATTTTGCCGCTGTCTCCGCCGTGACCTGTTTCCCGAGGGCATTCGAAAGCTCAACAAGGTTGACCGTTGCATAGCGATAGAGCGTTGAGGAGTTGAACTCCACCGTTCCGAGGTGACCCGCGCCGGTATTATCCTCCGGAGCAAGATCGTCAACGGCGGTGAAATAATCGTATTCGTTCTGCACGGTGTGGGTTGAAATGCTGTGCGCAACCTGCGCGGAGGCGTCGCAATTCAAAGTTGCTTCGGAAGCAACCATTCGCCCGAAAAGCGCAATATCAACGGAAGGGTTGTTCTTGAGTGCTTTTTTGCAGGCGTCCTTATCAGCCGTGCCTTCGGAAACTGCGATCTCGGCAAGTGCTTTTGCCTGTGCCGCACTCATGAAAAAGAGTGCTTCCGCCTTTTTGTCCTTTGTTTCACCTTTCTTATCGTCTTTAAATTTCACTCCGGCGCTTGTAAGCACTTTTTCCGCAAGTTCCGCCGCTTTCGCATCGGGGTTCAGTTTCAGAATCTCCTCTGCAACCATACTTATAACGTTCTTTGTTCTCGCCCCGAGCATATCCGGTTCAATGAGTTCTTCGCGGAACATTTCGCGCATTGCATGTTTCCACGCCTGTGAGGAAACGCGCGCACGGGTCGTGCCGCCGTAGATCGCCGTTTTGGGGCTGCCGGTGTCGTCGCGGTTGACGCAGCTCGGCGGAACGGTTTGGAGTACGTGTACATCAAGATAGCATCTGTTTTTCATAGTTTTGGTTCCTTTCCACATTAGTTTTCATCATTTTTTATTTGGCGGCAGAAATCCTGTCCCCATTTGAGCCTTACTTTTGTTCTTCCTTCCGTATAGCTGTAATTATACAGGTCAACGGCAAGATCCGCATAGTCAAGTTTTATACCGTTGCCGCTGAGAAGATTTATCACGCCGCGCAGGTGGTGGTTGAGCTCGGGCAGATCCGATGCCGTTGCGATCTTGTTGAATCTGGCGCGTATGCGCTTCAACTCATCCTCGTCCTTGGCAAGTTTTCGCACCGAAGCCCCGAACTTCATTCCGTCCTCATTCATCCATTCGGATCTGAAATCATGCCCCTGCTGATGCAGCGCAAACATGGTCAATGCGGTGTAAACCGCCCATTCCCCCGGCGAAGCGTTACCGTCGTTCCGATAAAACTCCTCCGGAAGATCGGTCAGGAATGCTCCCCAAATTGCGGGAAGCTCCCCGGGGGCGTGTCCGATTCCGTGCCGCAGTTCGGCAAGCTCCGCTCGGCACTGATTCTCGGGCAGCGTCTTAAGCCGCTCGAGCTTTCGCTTCATAAAAGCGGTGATTCTTATTTCTTTTTCAGTCATTGTTCTCCTCCTTCGGATAAATTTCATTCAATTTGACCTTAAAGTAACGATAGGCGTCGGGAGCGGAATAATACCTTTCTTTATCATTCTTATCCTTTACCGCACGGCCGACAATTGCCGCCGTGCCCGCCGATTCAACAAGCTCTTGACCGATGCGCAATGCGATTCGTTTTGCTGTTTCGTGCCATTCGCGAAGCGCCTGTTCCTCCTGCTCGGATACGATTTCCCAATTCGGATCTATCCTTTCCAGCCAGTTTCGGAAGGGTAAGTCGATCTCGTAATAGTACTGTTCACGGGCGCGTTCGACAACGGCGCGTTTCAGAACCGTATCCTCCGCCGAGCCTGCCGCAAGCTCTATATCCTTTGCAAGGAATCGCAGTGCAGCGGCCGATTCGTCACATTTTTTTATCTCATCCGTAATCTTTGCCCGCCAATGTTCTCCGATTTCGGTGAGAAGATCCGTGTGAAAAGTTAACGAATCAGAGAAAACATCATTTACAAAGAAATCTTTGTCTCCGTATTGCACTGATGCTATGCTAAAGCTTATCAGCTTTCGACTTTTCGGAAGCATCTGTTTAATATATTTCGTCCAAAGTACAACACCGGGAATATGACTGCCTTCTGCCGTTTCAAATGCATACGAAAACTCTCTCCACATCTGAACGGACGAATCGTGTCTGCGAGGTTGAAATTTCTCGCCTGCACGTTCATTTCCCTTGACCTTGCTCCAAACGGTCATCGGCTCAATAAACGCATCCACTTTTTCGAAGAAATCTCCGCCCAAAAGGTTATAACCGATAACTTTTTCGTTATCATCGCGGTTAAGCCACAGCCTACGAGACTGAAGAGTGTAGAGCTCCGAGAGGTTATCCGGCATTGGAATTTCAGCACGTTCCGCAGTATTCGGAACATCCGGCTCCCACGCCGGGCATTCCGGACCCCAAACCTCCGAAAAATTGCGCTTGTGATTCAGCAAAATAAGATTATACACAAGCGTTTCGAACAGGTTGTTCCCCCAAATTGTGATTAAACCGAGTTTTCCGAGCCACCCTGCGCCGGGGGACGGCAGATTTTTCCCTTTAGGCTTTGAAGAAGTATCATCATAATTGTTTACATAAAGCAGCCATCTTGCGGCTTCCGAATAGCTCAGTTCGCTTTTTTGAACGCCGGTGCAGCCGCAGAACAGCCTGATTTTGTTTCCGCTTTCCGAAACGGCGCCGTTCAGCTTTGATGCAGTGTATTCTGTTCCGATCTTTGCTGCTTCGGTCTGATAAAACGGCCTTTCGGGATGAAACAGCCAAAATCTGTCATGCACCGACGCAAGATAATCCCTGATCGGTTTTTCCGGCAGGCGGCCGGCATTCCAAAGCTCTTTCCAACGATCTGCGGCGTCATCCGAATCGTACAACGGCGCAGGTTCACCCTGCGGCGAGTATCTTGAAAAGACCGTGTGCAAAACGGCGAGCATCAGCCGCAGAATCGAAACGTTCTGCGTGGGCAGTTCGCCCGCAAGCTCAACATACTCATGGGATTTGAGCAATGCATCCGTCAGTGAAAGCTCATCAACGGTGCAGTCGCTTTTGCGAACAAGTATCCATTTTTCGTCAAGCAGATTGAATTCAATGTCCTTCATCATTTCACTCCTTTACATAGGTTAATCCTGTTTTTATATCATAATGCAGCTGCACTCCGGCAAGGTCTGCATTCAGGTCTTCATCAAAAAGCAGAACGACCTCCTCTTTGAGCAGTGCCGAATCCTGCCATGCGGAAAAAACATTTTGCGTTTCGGCCTCAAGCTGCTCAATCGTATCATCTATTTTCCAACGCCTCCCGAAGAAACCGGGGAGACGGAGTTTTTGCCGCGCGATAAGCAAAGCTTCCTCCCTTGAAGGCGGCCTGTCGGCGGGAATGATCGTTTCGGGCTTGTCCGCAATTATGCGTATCAGTCCCTCACCGTCGCACATCAATGCGATAACATCAACCGACGGGTCACCGTCGCGAACCGCTTTTTCGCCGGTCTGTTCGTTGTTCGGCTTAATATCATTATCAAGCCAGCCGTCCAGGCATTTACCTTTTTTATTTGACGGCTTCGAAATCAGGTAGTTTCCTGCGCTGCTCCTTTTTTTACCTGTTCTGAGCTTGTTCTCTTCTTGCGCCTTTTTCATGCCCTCGGTCAGTTCTCCGAGCATTTCGTTATTTGTTTCATCATAGGTCTGCTGAACAAGCAGGGGAATATCGCTCGGAATCGTCAATTTGTTCGGCAGCAATGCCCGCGTCCGCATCAACAGCCATTCACCGTAAATCGCCGCACTTCCCGAATCAAAACTGTCATCCGTTTCATCAAGAACAAAGCAGCTTGCCGTTTCCAGTCCCTGCGGACGAACCCTGTTATGTCGGTGCAGCCTGCCTGTGCGCTGCAAAAGCAAATCCATCGGGCAAAGTTCCGTTATCATAAGATCAAAATCAAGGTCAAGCGATTGTTCAAGCACCTGCGTTCCGACAATTATCAGTCCGCGTCTGCTTTCCGGGGTGGAGTGTTTGCCCACACGCTTAAGTATCTGCTCCTCGCGCTTCGCACGATCCGTCATTATGAACTGCGCATGCATGATAATAACTTCGGCTTTCGGGAAAGCGGACTGCAATTCAGCCGCAATTTCCTGTGCTTTTCGCACGGTATTGACTATCAAGCCCACACACCCGCCGCGTTCAACCGCATATCCTGCCGTTGCGGCAACCTCATCGCGGATAATTCTTCGGACGGATACTTCCTTATTTTCGCCGTCAAACGCGAGTGCCTTCTGCTTTACGGTGTTATTTTCGGTGTATGTCAGCAGGGGGTAAGCAAGGCTGTGTTTCCACGCTTCATCGGCAATTGTCTTGTCAACGTGAGCCTCGGTATGCTTTGCGCGATGTTTTTCCGAATCGGTGTAAGCCTCAATAAGCTCTGCGCGGCGTTTTTCCGGAAGCGTTGCCGAAAGAATAATCACCGGAACTTTATAAATTCCAAGCCATTGTATCGCCATATCAAGATATTTGCTCATATAGGCGTCGTAAGCGTGACATTCGTCAACAACGACCACTTTTCCGGAAAGACCGAAGTGTTTCAGCATCACATGCTTTTGCTTCAGTGCCGCCATCAGCAGCTGATCGACCGTTCCGATAACAAAATCCGAAAGCAGGGTTTGCTTTCTTCCCGAAAACCAGTCGTGCACAATGAGTCCGCTGTCCGACTCGATGTTCAAATTGCTGTGCCCGGTGAACAGCTCCCGATAGTCCTCATTCAGAGCGGCATTGCCGTGCGCAAGCTTTATCGCCAAAAGGGTTTGCTCATCCTCCGCCAACCCGCCTGCCCATTTTTCAAGCCGCGGAAAAATTCCGTTTGAAGTTGCCTGCGTCGGCATTCCGAAGAACATACCGCCTGCGCCGGCTCTTGCGGCAAGTATTTCCGAAAGTGCAAGTGCCGCTTCCGTCTTTCCCAATCCCATAGGGGCTTCGATTATGTAGATTCCCGAGGACTCTGCATCCGTTGCGGTTGAAATGATATCCGCCTGCGTCGGGTTCGGCAAAAATCCGAATCGTTCCTTAAATGCTTCGTCATCCAGTCCGAAGCGCGCTTTTGATTCCCACATATTCGGGAACCCGATCGTTGTCCATGCATTTTCGATTCTTTTCGGATAATCGCCGAATTCGCCTTTTTGGTCGGCCGATATAAGCGGAAAATATGTTGTGTTGCTTGCGATCCAGTCCGCCGTTATCAGCATTCCGGAAATAACCACCTGCGCCGGAACCGATATATCGGGAAGCGCGCTCAAATCAGAAAAACCAGCGCTTTCAAGTGAATAATCGAGCCATTCCTTCCAAAGTGAGTCAAAGAGAGATTTGTATTTCATTCCGCGTCCGTAGAAATTATCGGGGTTTTTGTATCCCCCTTCAATTTGATTGCAAACATCCGCCGTAAGCGCCGTCGGCTTTCCGTGATGCGCCCCCGCGATTGAAGCAATTCCTCTCAAACAGCCGAATTTTAAAAGTATCGCCTCGCTTGCAAGCGCATGGGGCGTTTCGGAAATCCTTTCAAAACTGCCCGATTTCGGAAGATCAACGTATTCCGCAAAGGGGGAGAACTCAACCGCGTCACGTATACGTGACTGAAAAACGACGGTGACCTTTCCGATGTCATGCACAAGCGCACAAAACTTAAGTGTTGAAAAGAGTTTTTCCCTGCCGCCGCATTCAGCGCAAAGGTAATCCGAAATGCTTTCCGGCAATCTCTTTTGTGCGAGTTTTTCCATAATGCCCGCCGTGTCAAATGAATGCATCCAAAACGGCAGCCAGTCGTTTCCGTTCTCTCTGTCACTTTTTGCAACCGCCGCTGCAAGCTCTTTGGATAATCTGTTCAAATTTTTTACCTCTCAGTGCGTACAATTTCATTGCAGCATTCTGCAATTGCCCTTTAATCGGTTATATTATACCTTTATCCGTCAAAAAAAGCAACATATGACATTCAGCGTCATTTTTTCTGTTCACCACAAATATTGACTTCGCTTATTGTGTGCTTACATGTTCTTTTTATATTTCTTACGGTATTATTCCTTCATTGAGGCATATTCAATTCGATATGATAAAACGCTGCTGTACATTTTTATGTTCCGCTGCGATAATATATTAATTTTATCTGTATTGCGGCGTTCGAACCAAACCGGATTGCCCTTCGTTTTCACTTGAAATATTCTTAAATATGATGTACAATGCAATCGGGAGCCGTCATTGGGCAGTGCAATCTGCAAGTGATTTACAAATTTGCGTGCAGTGCCGGTTCCGATGCTGAGAGGAAACGGAGGAACAGCTTTGGAGCAAAAAGACATAAATGTCAATGTTTTTTCCGCCGCGCCGCAAACCTGTTCGGGAGAGAAGGTTTTTAATCCGAACATTTCTTCAGCTGCGCCGCAAGCATGTGCGGCAAAGCGCGCACCGACCTATTCCGAACGATTGGACAAGCTGCGCATATTTGCCGATGAAGCGGCGGAGGAGCTTCCGCAGGTATTTTACCGTGAGCTGAACGGAGGAATCATACTTTCTCCGATTACAAAAGCGCACCCGCAATCCGATCCGAAAAAGCCGCTGCTTGTGTTGGGTGAATACAGGAACTCGCCGCAGATGGGACGGAGCATTGTGTTGTACGGCGGTTCGATTTTGCGCAGTTACGGGAATTTGCCGGACGAAAAGCTGAAGGCCGAGGTTCGGCACATCTTGCGGCACGAATTCACGCATCACCTTGAGTCACTCAGCGGCACAAACGACCTTGAGATTGACGATGCAGTCAAGCTGAACCGCTACAAGGCAAGCATTCATACGGAATAAATTTGAAAATGCGGAACAGGATAGTAGGAAGCGGATGAAGTTATTGCTAATCAGTTTTTAATTTATCCATTGTAAGGAGTCTCGTAAATGAAATCAAAAGTATTTTTTTCTTCCGAAATCACGGCTGAAAAGGTGGTTGAGCTTTTTCATGCGGCAGCGAATGACCTGCCCGGCGGAATTCTTCCCGGCAAAGTTGCCGTAAAACTGCATTCGGGCGAACCCGGCAATCAAAACTTTTTGAAACCGGAGTTTTGGCGGCCTGTCGTCAATGATGTGCACGGAACCGTGGTTGAATGCAACACCGCCTACGACGGCGGACGCAACACAACCGAAAAACACCGTGAAACCATGGAAAAACACGGTTGGAGCAAGCATTTCACCGTTGACATTATGGATGCGGAAGGGCCGGATGCCGAGCTTTTGATTCCGAACGGCAAGCGCATCAAAAAGGTTCAGGTCGGCAAAAACATGCTTAACTATGGCTCCATGCTTGTGCTTTCCCATTTCAAGGGGCATCCGATGGGCGGGTTCGGCGGCGCGCTGAAGCAGCTTTCCATCGGCTGCGCCTCCTCCTACGGCAAGGCATATATCCACGGTGCAGGCGAGCCGGAGAAGATTTGGACAGGCGACCACAACTCGTTTCTTGAATCCATGGCCGACGCGGCGGAAGCCGTCGTGCGTCATTTCAACGGCAATATGGTTTTTATCAACGTCATGAAGAATATGTCCGTTGACTGCGATTGCTGTTCCGTTGCCGAGGATCCCTGCATGGCCGATATCGGCATTCTTGCCTCGCTCGACCCGATCGCAATCGACCGCGCATGTCTTGACCTTGTTTATGCCTCCGACGACCCCGGCAGGGATCATTTGCTTGAGCGCATTGAAAGCCGCAACGGCGCACACACGGTTGATGCCGCAGCGGAGTTGGGGTTCGGCAGCAAGGAATATGAGCTGATAAAACTGTAAGCATTCAGATTTTATTTCGTTCGAAACCCGAAACCTTGTGCCGTTTTTCGGCACCGGTTTGATTCTGAGCAAAAGTTATCCGCAATTTAATCATAAACTGCGGATAACTTTTTTGATTTTGATATTCGTTTTTAAGGAAACATCCGAATAATCTGTTTTTTGCGAAACGGACTTTAACTCGGAGCTTTTCGGAAATTTTGAACGGGCGTTGAACGCTTTCGCGCTGTAAAATCCCGTCACTCCGTTTCGCCGTGAAGTATTTTTTGCAGCTCCGCAATAAACGAATCCACGCGCTGCCTGTTCACGGAATAGATTATTTTTTTGCCGACGGCATGGGAATCCAGCAGCCCCGTGCCGTTAAGGCTTGTCAGATACTGTGAAACGGTACACGGGGCAAGGCCGACCCGCTTCGCAAGCTCGCGTCCGTAGGCAGGCTTTTTTGCGATTTCCGAAAAAATATTGAATTTCGTCTGATCGCCGAGATAGCTCATAATCCGCGACACCTCGGCTGCGGAGTTGAACTGCTGCCTGCTTATTTCAACAAAATGCCTGTATAAAACGCCGAGATCAACGCTGCAAAGCCCGCTTTCCGCGTCAACATCTATATAGTAGGACGAAAACGAAACCACACTCGGGTAAATTACAATATCCTTAACCCTTTCGTCCGAAAAATGCAGCAACTCGTCGAGAATCTTCTCCTCTCCGCCTTCATTCGAATATGAGTCCGCAAACACACTTATAAGCGGCAGCCACAACGCTCTGTTTTCCGAAAAGGTTCGTGCTGCCGACGTCAAAGCAGCCTCAAAAGCATCGATGTATTTATCGCGTGTTAAAGTTAAATCGATAAGGTCAAGCTTGGAACGGCGTGACAGTTTTGACCCGTTGATCATGCGCAGCACGCTCTCGACCGTGCCGCAACATCCAAGGTCTTCGGCGTCCCCGTTGTCAAGTTTATCCTCCTCCGCATCACCGCAAACCGCCGCCGCAATGCGCTGCCAAAGCACATTTTCGGGTCTGCCGCGAATGACGGCAAACGGGTCTTCACGGCAGAACACGCTTACCTCTTCAATCAACAGCTCCGCAATGCAGTCTCCGCGGCCGCGATTTGAAGCTCTGCGACCCTTTGTTGAAAGCGGACCGAAAAGCACGTCCGTCATTTCATCATCGACCGTTGCTCCCGCAAGCGCCTCGTAAACCGCAAACAAATGCACAAAATATTCATCATACTCCTTTTCATGCGTCGGATGCCGCTTAATCAGATTATCAAGATAATCCTTCAACGAAAATCCGAATTTTTGCGCACGAAAAAAATGAAACGCTTCGAGCAACGGTATCGGCTCGCGATAAATCATTTGCTTTCCTCTCCTCCTCCAAATTCACAGTCCGAACTGTTTGATTAGAATAATAACATAAAAAGATTAAAATTGCTATTGACTTTTTTGCCTAAACGGAGTATATTTGTATTAGCAACCACTCATATGTTTTATTTTTTTCAAACATATGGCGTTTGCAAATTAACAAAGAGGATTATCGTTATGAACAGAAAGACCCGCCTTCCCGCCGCCCTTTTAGCAGCGGCCGTCGCCCTCATTGCAGCCGTTTTTCCTTTGCTCTCCGTAAAATACGGCAGCATTGCCGCAGAGCCTGCTTATTCGGCGACCGAACAGCTCCCCCGCCTTTACGAAAGTGCCGCGCGACGCACGGCAAACCGCACCGCGCCCAAACTTTCCGCCAAAAAGCCTTCCGCAAACTCCGAATTCTATAACGAACACGACCTTAACGCCGCGCTGAGCTTTCTTGAAACTGCCGATCCCAACGGCGTTAAAAACGGCACAAAGCTTTGGGCGGACTATGATGCGAACGATCCCGAAACATGGATTTCCGTCGGATGGACGGAGGACGGCAGGCTCTCCATATTTGATGCGGACTTTTCGTCTCATCTTGCCATTCAGAGCAACGTTGCCGATGAAGTCGGGCCGGTGGGGGAACTTGACCTTTCCGGCTGCGAAATGCTCGGGAGCGTGAGCCTCGTCAGCACCTGTGTCGAACGACTGGACGTTTCCGACTGTCCGAATCTGTTTCTGGTTTCCGCATTTTATGATGAGCTTAAGTCCATCGACCTTTCCGGATGCAGCAGCCTTTATTTTCTCTGGGTTTGCTACAACAAAGACCTCCGGCAGATCGACCTTTCGGGGCTTTCCGAGCTCGGCGCGCTTGCGCTGAGCGGCAACGGGCTTGAGAGTCTCGATTTCAGCTCCAATCCCCATATTACGGAGATTGACTGCTCCAACAACAGCCTCACCGCGCTGGACGTTTCCATGCTTTCGGAGCTGCAAAGACTTCGCTGCGAAAATCAAGATTGGGAAATGCCGAACAGCAACCGCATCTCCGAAATTGACCTGAGCCACAATCCGATGCTTGCGGAATTCGCCTGCTATAATGCAGATGTTTCCGCCGTTGACCTTTCCGGATGCACCTCGCTGCAAATTCTGAATGCGGACAACTGCCCGCTCAATGAACTCGACATTTCGGACTGCTCCATGCTTTCCGTTCTTTCGATTTGCGGCACGAACGTTTCCGAAATCGACCTTACCTCTTCAGGCAGCATGACCACAATCGCCCTTGCCGGCTGCCCCATGAGCCAAGCCACCGTGGAGCAATGCGTTTATAACCATCCCGAGGTTACGGTGCTTGACCTTGGGCGCATGGGGCTGACCTCATTCGACGGTTCGCTGTTTAATCAGCTTGATGAGCTCTATCTCAACGACAACAGCTTCACGGAGCTTTCGATATCCGCACGCGATATCAACGTTGAAAATCTCGGCTCGATTAAAAAGCTTGAGCTCTCCTCCCGCGGGGAATTTGGCAGCATCGCCATGAGCGGCACAACTGCCGACACGCTCAGCCTCACGGCATACGATTTATGCAGTTTCCGCGCCAACGGCTGCGGCTTCGACTCGCTTCCCAACGTTGTTGCGGAATCCGAAAATATGCTCGTTCTGCATATTGCAGACAACGCGTTTTCCGGTTGCCTCGATCTGCGCGCATTCAGCGGACTTGTGGATTTCGACTGCTCCGGCAATGCCGTGACCGAACTTCTTTTAAACGACGATTGCGACATCAACCTCCTTGATTGTTCGAACACGCAGCTCACCGCTCTGCGCATTCCGTCAAGCTATGTTGACGGCAGCCTCTCAATTGAAACGGACGGCAGCGGGTTCATCGGCGCTGTTTTCAACGGGCAAATGACCCCCTATGTTGACGACTACGGTAATTTTCAGGAATCCCTTTCCGCCCAAGCCGTTCTGAGCGCCGTTCCCGCCGAGGGCTTTGCCTTTGACGGCTGGTACGGCTCCGGCGGTGAAAAGCTCTCCGAATCCGCCGAATTCACTTTCTCCACAGACTCCGAATGCAGCCTGACCGCAAGATTTTGCAAGGCGCCCGAAACTACGGTCGCGCCCACGGACACTCCCGCGAATCCAACGCCGACCCCCGCACCCGTTCCCGCAACCGGCACCGTTGGGCTTTCCGCCGTCGGAATCCTGTTGCTTGCCGGCGGTGCAGCAGCCGCCGCACGGGCAAAAAGGGATTGATAATCGACCGTCCCCGGTTGAATCAACGAACCTCCGAGTAATCCGACCTTTTGCGAAAAAAGGCTTGAATCTGTTGGCTTCTTCCGCAAAATAAGCCTTATATCGGAGCTTCCTTAATTATCAAGTTAACATTTCAGGAAATCTTTGATTTAAAGTTTTTTCAGGGATTCTTCACACAAAGGGTTATCCGCATTTGCGCCCAAACCGCGGATGACCCTTTGTTGCGTTAGAAAATCTCTGCAAAATAAACGTTAATGCCGAGTTTCCTTAATGCAATAGAGGCGTCGGGGGAGTAATGCGTTACGAATCCGTTCAATATATTTTTCTTTCACGGTCGTCCCTGTTGACTCTGCCATAATGTGAAGGCTTATAAGGACCGTGAGCTCAAAAAACGCGGAGGTGCCGCCACAATGTTGAAAATCGGAGAATTCTCAAAACTCACACAGGTAAGCGTCAGGATGCTCAGGCATTATGACGAAATCGGTCTGCTGAAGCCTGCCGAAATTGACTGTTTCACGGATTACCGCTATTACAAGGAGGAGCAGCTTCCCGCGATGTGCAGGATAAAGGCCCTTAAGGACATGGGTTTTTCGCTTGCAGATATCGTTCGGATAATGCAGCTTGACGGAAACAGTGCCGCGCTTGACGCCTTTTTTGAAGTGCGCCGTGCGGAGCTTTGCGCCGCCCTTGCCGAAACGGAGTACAAGCTGAAGCTGATCGATATTGCAAAAAGCAAATTACTAAAGGCAGAAACAACGAAGTATAACCCGACAATCAAAACCTTCCCCGCACGCTATGCCGCAACGCTGCGCACAATTATCCCCCGTTATAAAGACAAGGGCACGGTTTGGGCTCTGCTTCGCATGGAAACCGACCCGCTGAACATGAGTCCCGCCGATCCCTGTCTTTGCGGAGCAACTTTTCTTGACGGCGAGTATAAAGAAAAAGACGTTGAAGTTGAAGCATGGAAAACCGTTAAAGGCAGTTATGCCGACACCGAACATGTCCGTTTTCGCACCCTGCCCGAAGTTACCGTTGTAAGCTACACCTGCAAGGGCGGTTATGAACAGATGGGGGAGGTCAACACAGCTATCCTTGAATGGATCGTCACCACCGGATGCCGCCCCAACGGCCCGATGTTTAATATCTATCACGTCAATCCGCACGAAACTTCCAACCCCGAAGAGTTCATAACCGAGGTATGTTACCCAATTGAAAAACGATAAAGCCCCACTGCCGCACCCCGTGCACGGAGTGCCCGCCGTGCAGGCTGAACAGCTCCGCCTGAGTTGAACGCAAAATCCATGAAAGTTATCCGCAGTTTGCAAAAAAATGCGGTAACTTTTTTGATTCGAATTCAGCGTATGCTGCTAAATATCGTCAATGCACAAATCCCGCCTGAAGCTTTTGCCTCGGGCGGGATTTATTGATTCAATCAACTGTTGCGGAATTGCTTTAAAATGCTCGGCGCGGCGTGCGTCGAATCAGTCAATGGGCTTCATTGTGGGGAAGAGCAGAACGTCCCTGATGGTGGGGGAATCGGTCAGGAGCATGATAATCCTGTCGATGCCGAAACCGATGCCGCCGGTGGGGGGCATTCCGTATTCGAGTGCAGCAATGAAGTTTTCATCAATGGGCATTGCCTCATCGTCGCCTTTTGCTTTTTCCTGCGCCTGCTGTTCGAAACGCGCACGCTGGTCGATGGGGTCGTTCAGCTCGCTGAAAGCGTTGCAATACTCTGCGCCGGCAATGAAAAGCTCAAAGCGTTCAACGATCCCGGGATTATCAGGTTTGCGCTTTGTAAGCGGAGAAACCTCAACGGGATAATCAATAATAAACGTGGGCTGAATGAGCTTGCTCTCAACAAATTCATCAAATGCCGCAAAAAGAACCTTGCCGATGGGCGCAGTTTTATCCTCAATTTCGAGGCCGAGGGACTTTGCTTTTTCAATTGCCTCCGCGCCGTCCCTGCAGGCATAGAAATCAACACCGGTGTGCTCAAGAACCGCGTCATTCATGGTTTGACGGCGGAAGGGGGGAGTGAGGTCAATTTCTTTGCCCTGATACGTAATTTTTGTAGTGCCGAGAATCGTTTTCGCGCAGTGGGAGAGCAGATTTTCGGCAAGTTCCATCATTCCGTGGTAATCGGTGTAAGCCTGATAAAGCTCCATGCTTGTATATTCGGGATTATGCGTCGCATCCATGCCCTCGTTGCGGAACTGGTGACCTATCTCATAAACCTTTTCCAAACCGCCGACGATGCACATTTTGAGCGGAAGCTCGGTTGCAATGCGCATAAAAACGTCCAAGTCAAGTGCATTATAATGGCTTATGAAGGGACGCGCATTCGCACCGCTTGCAACGGTGTTGATAATAGGGGTCTCAACTTCCAAAAATCCGCGCTCATCCAAGTATCTGCGAATTTCGGAAATAATTCGGCTGCGCTTAATGAAAGTTGTGCGAACCTCGGGGTTCATGATAAGGTCAACATAGCGCATGCGATAGCGCAAATCTGTATCACGAAGACCATGGAATTTTTCCGGAAGAGGCCTTAATGATTTCGAAAGCAGAGTGACTGTTTCCGCATGAATGGAGATTTCGCCTGTTTTTGTTTTGAAAACAAATCCGGTAATGCCGAGCATATCGCCGATATCATATGCTTTAAAATCGGAATATGATTCTTCGCCGATATCATCGCGGCGAACATAGGCTTGAATATCGCCTTTCGCATCGCGAAGCCCTGCAAAACTTGCCTTGCCCATAACACGTTTTGACATCATTCGGCCGGCAACAGAGACTTTTTTGCCCTCATATGCCTCGTAGTTTGCCTTTATGTCCGTGCTGAAATCGGTTTGGTCGAATTTTACAATGTCGAACGGGTTTTTTCCGGCAGCCTGAAGCGCCGCAAGCTTATCGCGGCGAATCTGAAGCAGCTCATGAAGTTCTTCAGCGTTGGCAGTGTTGTTTTCTTCTGTATTGATTATGTTGTTTTCTTCCATTTATACTAATTCTCCATCATCGTAACGTGAGCCTGTCTGTTAAAAGTTATCTCCTGATCGAGATGATTTTAACCTTCATAAGACCGCCGGGAGCCTCTACATTGGTGATTTCGTCAATCGATTTTCCCAAAAGCGCAGCGCCGACAGGGGAGTCGTTTGAAATGCTCTTTGGTTTTGCGTCGATATCCGCTTCGGCAGAACCGACAATCTTAAATTCATCTTCAAACCCCAAATCAACGAACTTAATGCGAACGATCGAACCCATTGTGACTGTTTTGCCGTCGGTATGAGTTTCATCAATGATCACAACGTTTTTGAGCATCGCTTCAAGCTCCATAATCTCGAGTTCATTATGAGCCTGTGCGTCTTTCGCAGCGTCGTATTCCGCATTTTCGCTTAAGTCGCCGAATGAACGCGCAACAGCGATCTCCTCGGTTATTTCCGCCCTGCGGACATTTTTTAAATATTCAAGCTTATCTTCGAGAGCTTTTTTGCCTGCCAGAGTAAGCTGTACAACTTCTGCCATGTTTCTGCCTCCTGAGTCTGTATGTGCAAGGCAAACCTTGCGAAAGCACATACCAATTTATTCTATTATAAGGATTTTTTTCCGTGTTGTCAACAAATCGGCATGGTTTTTTTATAAAAAACTCCCCGTGTAATCCGCCGTTTGCGTCAGCGCAGCCGCCAATTTCTTTATGCCTGTTCCCGACTCACGCGGAACGCCTCGCCCGCACTCAACAGATATACCCAAGTCTCTTTCACCGGCAATCCGGACAGTTTTTGCAATGCATCCGCATAAATTTGCAGCTGCATACGGTATGAATTCGCAACACCCCTCGGATCTTTGTCACGTGTGCTCGTTGTTTTGTAATCTACAATGATCCACTCGTTATTTTCGGTGAAGCAGCAATCAATTATTCCCTGCACCACAACATTATTTTTGTTGACGTCCAGCAATAACGTAAACTCAAGTTCACGCTTTATCAGTTCATTGGCGTCATTTGCGGCGGCAGACATTCGTTCATACAACCCGCTTTGCAGAAAACGTTTTATTGCAAACATATTTACAGATTTCGCTTGTTGTTCGGACAAAATACCATCCGCCGAGAGTCTTTTGAGAACAATATTTATTTCCGCCTCGGTTCGTATTCCGAGCGGGAACATTTGAAGGAATATATGCGTTGCAGTTCCTCTCTCTGCTCCGGTCAGCACGTGTTCAGGCTGCAAAAAAATCGGAACAGACGGCGAAAAATCATAATCAATCGAACGTTTTTCGCCTTTAATTATTTCCGTGACGGTGCGCTTGCTTTTTTGCTTGGTATCGTCTTCAAACGGATACCGATACTCAAGCCTGCGGCTCACGGCACTGCAATCGGTGCTGCGGGCTTCTTCACTCCATCTGATATATTCTGCCTTGCTCATTCGGGTTTCATCAGTTGAATTCGGTGTTTTTTTTATGCATCGCAATAAAAGCTTATCCGCTCCGATTGCGCATTTTACCCCCGCCGAACCCGCATTATCAAGGTTGATACCAAGCGGAAAATATGCTCCGAGCATCCAATCGAGATAGCATTTGGAATTCATTATGCGGGATTTTGACAACGGCGCAGCAAATTTATTCAATAAATCCGCCATTTTTTTGCTTGAGCCGATGATATAAAGTCTCTCTCTCGGGCGCGTCATTGCAACATACAGATTCCGCATTTCCTCAGAAACCAATCTGTCATCCTCACGCATCATAATTGCGCGGCGCAGCAGGGGAGTGAGAGGGTTTTTGCCGCGCATACGGAAACCGATTCCAAGTTCTCTGTCAAAAACAGCATCGGCTTTGTGGCTTTTTTTGCTGAATTCCGACGTTGTTCCGCAAATGAAAACAATCGGAAACTCCAAACCTTTGCTCTTGTGTATGCTCATTACGCGAACCGCGTCAATTGCGGAAGGCTGAGCCGCACCCATGCTGACATTATCCCTCAGACTGTCCATCAGCGTTACAAATCCGTGGAGCCCGCTTTTGCCGTTTGCAACGAAAGCCTGTGCCTTTTCAAGCAATAAATCAAGATTCGCCTGCCGAACCGCACCGCCGCGCAGCGCACCGACATAAACATAATAAAATGTCTCGTCCAGAAGAGTGCCTATCAATTCATCAACGCTTAAAAAGCGGCTCATTTCATGCCATCTGTCAACATTTCCCAGGAAATAATTTGCCTTGCGGCAGTATTCCGCATTATTCGAGCCGTTTTGAAAGCTTTGAGCGGCCTCCGTGAGTCTGTCAATGAACTCTTCACCGTCGAAATCGGTTCGAATATGTATATACTCATTCTCATTGAACCCGCCGATTGGGGAGCGCATAACGCTTAAAAGCGGAATATCCTGCCTTCGATTGTCTATAATTCTTAGTAAATTTAGGAATATCTGTACCTCAATTGCGTCAAAATATCCGTCCCCAAGCTCGGCCGCGCACGGAATGCCCTGTTCCGTCATTGCGTTTACAAATTGCAGAGCAACACCCTTCGTTCGCCGCATCAAGACCGCAAAATCAGAAAACATCGGCTTTCGCACTCGATTTATTTCCTTATCAAATACCTCAACGTTTTCAATCACGCAGCGTATTTTATCAGCAACACAGCGTGCCTCGGCCTCTATGGCTTCCGGCTCATCGTTTTCCTTTGCGGAGTTATTTTCCGATTCGGCCTCATTTTCGTTTTCGCCTTTCTCATCCGAAATGTCAATTAAGCAGATTTCCGCGCTGCCGTTTGCAGTTTCCGCGCCCATTCGCAATTCGGCATTGTCGGAATAATCAATTTCACCGACATCGCCGAGCATGATTTTTGAAAACAGACTGTTCGCTGCATTCAAAACTGACGTCATGCTTCTGAAATTTGCGTTCAAATCAATTCTTTTTCCAACCGTTCCGTCATAGCTTTGATATTTCGCCAAAAAATTTTCCGGTTCGGCCTGGCGAAAGCGATATATGCTCTGCTTGACGTCTCCGACCATAAACAGATTATGACCGTTTGAAACAGCAGCAATTATTGCGTCCTGGATGCTGTTGGTATCCTGATATTCGTCAACAAAAATGTATTTGAACTTTTCCTTATATTCAGCGGCAATTTCATCGTTTTTAAGCACGGTATATGCAAGCTGTTCCATATCATTGAAATCTATAAGCGCATTTTCACGCTTTAATTCGGAATAATGCTCCGCAAACCGTCGAACGATCGCTTCAAGACTTTTCAGGCAAGGATAAATCCGCGCTGCATTTTCACGTTCAACGTCATATGAGTAGCAAAAAGCCTCGCTTATTTTTTTGAATTGACTTTTGACTTTTTCGCGGTATTCCCTCAGCTCCGCAGGCGCACCGCCCTTTCTTGACGGAATTTTTGCAAAAGCACATGCCGCAATTTTACAGTGCCAATCGGAATAAGTTTTCAGCTGCATCAGCTCGTCATAAAATCCCATATCCGTTTGAAGCAGTTTCGTATACACTTCAAATTCGGGGTTATTTTCGTTTACAAAACAATGATAAAGCTCATTCGCCATATCATAAAACGTCGAGATGTTCCTTTTTGCGGAAGCAATCAGACTCTCCGCCGCCTTCTCGGAAAACGTTTCAAAGCTGCTTCCGTATGCCTCAACCGCCTCATGCAGCCAACCGAACGGATTAGGGCGTGCCATAATAAAATCATAGGTATCCTCAATAAGAGTGCAAAGCGCATCATCGCGAATAAGGGCGTCACAAAGCAAGCGAAAATCCGAATCCGAAGTTTTTTCCGCATCCGAATATGCCTCTTCCAATACTTCATCCAATGCTTTAAGGCGCAGCAATGCAGCCTCTGCGGCATCGGCGGTTCTGAATGCCGGATCAAGACCGACTATATGGCAATTACGTCTCAGAACATTTCCGCAAAAACTGTGAATAGTTGAAATATTTGCAGTAGAAATATTTATTGCCGAATCGTGCAAATGCATTTTCAGCTTTGTATCATCGGTTGACTCCGCAAGCTCCGACAACCGCCGCTCAATGCGCTGTTTCATTTCGGCAGCGGCGGGGTTCGTAAACGTTACAACAAGTATTTCCGAAACATCAGTCCCGGAAGCAATAATTCGAGCAATGCGTTCAGTCATTACTGCGGTTTTACCTGCACCCGCGGCAGCCGAAACAAGCAGGTTTCCATCCTCGTTAATTGCACGAAGCTGCTCAGCAGTCCACATTATTTTCTCCGTTCTTTCATAAACATATTATACGTCTCACTGTCAAAAACCCGGTCGCTTGAATTACAGTTTCAGCTTGTTCAGAACCTTTGCGGCAAGGGGTCTGTGCGCAACCATAGCGGCACGCGGACAAAACTCCTGGCAGCAAAAACAACGGATACATTTTTCGCGATTTATATGTGGTTTTTTGTTTTTCATTTTTATTGCTTTTGCGGGACACATCCTTGCGCATTCACCGCATCCGACACAAAGACGTTTTTTTAGCGTGGGCTTATGTTCAAGTGCCGCTTTACTGATAAAATGAAGCACATTGCCTTTGCGCATGAAGCTCAATCCACGCACCGGCGGGGCTTTAAAGTCATCAACGGTTAACGCGCGAATATCACCGTATACCCTCAAATTTTTACTGGATGCAGGCGCAAAACCTCGTTCATACGCCGCTTGAAGCGTTGGCAGACCGTCAATGTTCATCCCGATCAGCTCTGCACCGACAACGTCGGCATAATACGTGCTTTTCGACGCAATTATTGCACCGATTTGGCGCGGCGTGCCGGCAGTCGGCCCGTTGCCCTCCATTCCGACAACGGCATCACAAATTGCAAGTCTCGGTTTGAAATACTCATTAAGATCAACAAGCATATCGGCAAATTCAGCATCGTTTTGAAATTTATAATGAACTTCCGGCTTTTTAAGACCCGGAATCGTCCCAAACAGATTTTTAACCGCCGCACTCATGCCAAGCATTCCGTGCGATTTCAATTTACAGAAATCAATAATTGCATCAGCCTCATCCAAATACTCTGTGTATGTGAAATTTTTTAGTACTTTTCCTTCAGGGAAGTCAACAGTTTTTTCGTTCATATTGCGATTCAGCTTTGCACCGAGCTTTTCAAGCCGATCCATGCCCGTTGCTGCGTAGACGCGATTCAGCAAGGGGAGCGAGTGCGGCCCGCCGGGGCTGTCGCCTATCGTAACATCTGCACCGCGTGCCAAAAGCATTTCAACAAGTGCCTCAAGCAGGGCAGGGTGGGTTGTTGCGGCTGCATCGGGCTTTTTGAACGAAACAAGGTTGGGTTTAATAATTATTTTCATTCCGGGCTTCACAAAATCCAAGCCGTTTACCGCATTTACGGCCTCTTCAAGCGCAGGTTTGACTGCCTCGACGTCATAAGTCTTGCAGCGTACAACAGCAACATCGTAGTTTTCCAATTCAACCTCCGGACTTTTTTGTGTATTTAAATCTTATCACAAGAAAGCAAACGTCAAGCAACCGGTATTTGCACATAATGAAATACCGATTGCAGCTGATTCATTTATAAAAGCTGCTCGTAAACATCAACAATGTGAAATTATCCGTAATTGCGGGATTCAGGTTCGAACACGAATTCAGTCTACCGTCACTCCTGATTTTCACATACCCCTGATACGGATTAACCGGGAAAAAGAAATTAACTTTATCGTCAGGACTTTTTATCACAAAAAACAGGCAGACATCACCGTTCACAGGCAGTTCCAATGCGTTATCGCCGCCTCCGACTGCTTTTAAGGTTGAAGCATTAATTACGTTGCGATGCATATTATCCACTTGAGTTATCGTTATTTTTTCACCGCTTCGCAGCCCCCCGCCCAAGGAATTTAAAACTGTCACTCCGATGCGCAGTGAATTGCGTTCACTCCTTATCGTTTCTCCGCGTTCGCCCGATCTGCATAAAGTGGGCATATATGAGGATACACTGTCAACCCTGCCGATAAAGTATTCATTGCAGCCGACGAGCAGTTCATTCATATCGGAATAGAACATATATTCACTTGGAATAAATAATTCAGATTTCATTGCAGCAATTTCGCGTTTAATTGAGCTGATTTGAACATTCCTGCCGTCGCTCATGCGAACTGTCGATCCGCTGCTTTGCATTACTCCGTTTTCAACCGGAACGTATATTTTTCTGTAACCGAATTCGCCTTTGTTTTCATCAGCAAGAAAGAGAATGCAGCGTTCACCGACAGTGTATTTTACTGAAACATTAATTATTCCGGAACTTTCCGTATGGCCTGCAAAAACATCAAGTACTCGAAATAAAGAAATCACATTGCCGCCGTATGTTGCCTCGCCGACACATTCCGCTTCGACAATCAGAGAGGCACTTCTGAAACAGTTCCGCAAAGTATAAACATCCAACGCATTTTCTTCAATTTCAAATTGATAATTCAAGTTCCTGAACACAACAGCCGGCTCATGCTGCGTTCTAAACGGCATAACAAGCGCAATTATCAGAACCGCATTCAGCAGTATTCGTATTTTTTTACAGGCACGCATTGAATATTACCCCCGCATTATAAACAATGATTTCCTTGTCGAATATTATACAACATTCGGGTGTTTTTTTGAATCACCCTTACAGTTCATTTTTAATATATTTATAAGCGGGATGAATCAATGCATCCCGCTTATTTTTTACCGGCTGATTAATTGTGCAGTATTCTCAGACCGCTGCGCCGTCAGGCATCGGTTCAATTTCGTGCCTCCAAATTTTCGTTAAGGAAATTATTCCGAAAGTTACGGCGGAAAACTCTGCAATTACAAAGCACCACCAAACAGATTCAACCGATTTAAACACGAGAGCAAGCACAAGGGCGGCAGGGAGCAGCACCCCGAGCTGACGCAGTATGGACATAAACATGCTCTTGATTCCGTGTCCGATCGCCTGAAAAGTTACAGATATTGTAATTGATGCCGCCGCGATAGGAAAATGCAAAGAAATAATTCGGAATGCCGCAATTCCTTCAGCGGTAATCTTCCCCTCGGAGTCGAAGAGGGAAACGATCTGCTGCGGGAACAGTTGGAAGAGCAGCGTGCCGATGCTCATAATAATCGCGGTTACGCAAAGTGTCATCTTCCATGCTTTTTTAAACCTCAGTCTGTTTCTTGCTCCGTAGTTATAAGCAAAAATGGACATACTGGCGTTCGTAACTCCAAACAAAGGCATGAAAACTATTGATTGAACTTTGAAATAAACTCCAAATGTTGCAATACCGGCGTTGCTCATTAGAATCCTTGAAAAAATCGCGTTCATGCCGACATTCATTATCGAACCTATCGACTGCATAACAATGCTCGGAATGCCGACTCGGTATATTTCTCGCACCGTTTCACCGCAGAGACGGAAATTTTTGAAACTTATTTTTACCTCATGTTCCTTAAAAAACACAAGTGCCAATGCCATCAGCATTCCGACCCATTGTCCGATTACCGTAGCATATGCCGCGCCTGCCACTCCCATTTCCGGGAAGGGGCCGATTCCGAAAATCATAAGGGGGTCAAGAATGATATTAACAACCGCGCCGACAAGCTGAGTCACCATTGAAAGCCCGGTTTTGCCCATTGACTGCAATATTCTTTCACAGCCGATTTGTATAAACACACCCAATCCGAAAACCATGCAGATTTCAAGATAATCAACGCCCATTTCTATGAGCTGCGGATCGTCGGTGAAAAGCCTGAAAAACGGAGTGATTACAAACCCAAATATTGCAAATACAATTGCAGACAGCAAAAGCAGGCACAAGCCGTTGCTTGCACCTTTGTTTGCAGCCTCAGTGTTTCCCTCGCCGAGTTTGCGCGACATATATGAGTTCATGCCGACGGATGTTCCGATCGCAACAGCGATCATCAACATCTGTATCGGATAGGCAAGCGAAATTGCCGTCAGTGCGTCGGTGCTGATTTTTGCAACAAAATAGCTGTCCACAACATTGTACATTGCCTGCACAAGCATGGAAATGACCATCGGAATTGCCATGTTGGCAAGCAGTTTTCCGACAGGCATAACGCCCATTTTGTTTTTGCTCTTTTGATTCTCTTCCATTCGGTTACGCTTTCTTAATCAGTAATAACCAATCGATTTTAACACCGGTGCTCAATATATTCAAGCTTTATCACGAATTATATATGCATTGTTGTTTCGGCAATGTCGGCCGAAAACTCAGCATAAGAAATTTATTCAGTCCTGCCGCACATAATATCTATTCCTGAATGAATATTTGTTATATGTGCTTCAGTAATGTTTTTTTCCTGTTCACCGTCGAGCGTCCAGCTTACGCTTTCGTCCGGGAAGCGCACATGCAATTCGGATGCACGGAACATTCTGATGTATTCGCAGCTCATTTCGCCGCTTGTGATTGCATTTACAATTTTTGTGAGTTCAAGTGCATTTTGCGGATACCTAATCAAAATTATTTCGAACATTCCGTCGTTCATTTCGACCATTTCAGGCTTCAGCTTTACAATTCCCGCAATTATTCGCGAGTTGCTGACCGTGCAAAGGATAAAGTCGTCCTCAATCGTTTCTCCGTTGATTTCAAAAACAGCCTTTATCGGACGGATTTTTTTGAGTGTATCAAACCCTTTCGCAAGATAAGCAAGAAAACCGAACATGTTTTTTGCGTTTTGCGAAGTCGAGTAGGCAACATCGGTAAATGCGCCGAAAGCTGCAATATAAGCATAGAATCTGCCGTTAAAATTTCCTACATCAATTGTAGTACAAATTCCATCAGTAATATTTCTTACAGCTTCATCGCTGTTCTTTGGAATGCAGAGCGTGTTCGCAAAGTCGTTCGTGCTGCCGGAAGGCACATAGCCCATGCGCGGGCGTTTCTCCTTTGGAAGCTGCATAATGCCGCTGATGACCTCGTTCGCTGTTCCGTCGCCGCCGGAACAAACAACAATTTCATTTTCCGCACCGTATTTTTTTACGTATTCGGTTGCAGATCCGCTGTTGATTGTTGTAAGTGTTGTGCAGGCATAGCCGTTATCCGTCATGTGTTTTACAACTTGCGGAAGCAGTCTTAATGATCTGCCTTCTCCCGCAACGGGATTAAAAATCAGCAGTGCACGCTTATGAACGAGTTCACCGCAAGCCTTATCATTCACCGATTTTTCGCCCGTTTCAGCGTTTTTTTGCTTCCATTCATCAAACAATCTGCCCATTTTCTTTCCTCACCAATGTTTTGATGCTTCAACCCGCGCAAACACTCATAAGAAGTAAAAGTCACTGTACTCCATAGAGATATTCGTGCAGAAGTCTTTTATTATCAGCAATATCTATATGAATAACAGCCATTTTTCCTTCCCATGCATAGTCCCATGTTCCTTCAAAGGGGAGTGCACGGTTTTCAAGAGTTAAATCGCCGCCAAACACAACATCAATTGCAAGATCGATCATCTGCATCGGACTCATGTTCGTCTCAACATATTTTGTCAGATTGTTTACCAATGCAGTGAGCGAAGCAATGGATTTTTCGGTCTTTGCTTTTTTAAAAAACGCATACATAACGTCTCGCTGTCTCCGCGTTCTTGACCAATCGCCGTCACCGCCGATGGACCTGTTGCGCGAATGCGCCAGCGTTTGCCGACCGTTCAGATGCTGCCAACCTTCTTTTACGGGCAGGGCATCATTTTCTGCACTGTTATTTATGTATTCAACTTCACGTTCCGTAAGATACACATCTATTCCGCCGACGGTGTCAACAATTTCTTTCAGAGATTCAAAATCAACCTTCACATAGTATTGAATGTCCATCCCGAAATTGCTGTTGACGGTATTTATTGCAAGCCCGACACCGCCAAAGAAATAGGCAGTGTTTATTCGGTTCCACGTATCACGATCAGGAATATAAATCCATGTGTCGCGCAAAAGAGAAACAAGTTTTGCCGTCCGCAGCTTTCGATTGTACGAAAGGATCATCATCGTGTCCGACCTTCCGTGCCGTTCACCCTCGCGTACATCGCTTCCGAAAAGCATTATATTTACAACATCCTTGTCGATTCTGCTCTCATTAAAAATCGAATCGTCATCCATTCTGATATCGCCGATCAGTGCAGGATCAAAATCCTTTGTTGTGTCAACTTTATCAGCATCAGCCTTGATCAACGCGGGGGGAGTTGCCGTCTCACCCGGTGATATTTCAGGCTTTTTGACGGTTGAAACCGCATTTTTGTTCATCTGCCCGAGTTTGCAGCAAACAATCACCAAAGGTATGCTCAAAAAAACAACCACAAGCAGGATAATAATTACTATGCGAAGTGCATGTTTTTTTGTGGTTTTGCCTTCCCCGCGTTTTTTCATTTTTTTATTCCTCCCGATAACCGTTGGGGTTCATCTGCTGCCAGCGCCATGTATCACGGCACATATCCTCAAGCGTTTTTTCGGTATGCCAATGCAAAAGCTCAGCCGCAAGATGTGCATCTGCAAACGAGGCATCGATATCGCCGGGACGGCGTTCGGTTATAACATACGGAATTTCAATGTTATTTGCCTTTTCAAAAGCGTGAACGATGTCAAGCACGCTGTAGCCTATGCCGGTACCGAGGTTGATTTCGACACAGCCGTTTTCATTTTGCGCATATTTGAGTGCGGCAAGATGACCCTTCGCAAGATCAACAACATGTATGTAATCGCGCACTCCTGTTCCGTCGTGAGTATCGTAATCATTGCCGAAAACGGAGAGCTTTTCGCGTCTGCCTATTGCAACCTGTGATATATACGGCATAAGGTTGTTCGGAATCCCTTTCGGATCTTCGCCGATCCTGCCGCTTTCGTGTGCGCCTATCGGATTGAAGTAGCGGAGAAGAACTATCGAAAGTTTCGGATTTGCCGCACAAACATCCCGCATGATTTGTTCGCTCATGTATTTTGTCCAACCGTAAGGGTTGGTGCACCATGTGGGCTGCTTTTCGTCAATCGGAACGACTTTCGGCACGCCGTAAACGGTCGCAGATGAGCTGAAGATAAGCTTGTTTACATCATTACGCTGCATAACCTCAAGCAAATTCATTGTTGCATCAAGATTGTTTTTGTAATACATCAACGGCTTCGCAACCGATTCCCCGACTGCCTTTTTCCCCGCAAAATGAATCACGGCATCAATATCATTTTCTGAAAAAACCTGTTCGAGCGCATCCTCGCCGCACACATCAATTTCATAGAAACGAACAGTTTTTTTGCCCAATTCCTCAATACGTTTCACAACTTCGCGGCAAGAGTTTGATAAATCATCTGCAATAACAACATCACAGCCTGCGTTCATCAATTCAACTGCGGTGTGCGAACCGATATATCCCGCACCGCCGGTAAGCAATACTTTCATATTTCCTCCGTTTCCGTTTCGGGCATTATAGCTCCGAATTATCAATTTTTTGTTAATTATAAATCAATTTCCGTTACATTTCGAAAAAACGGGCAAGTTGTTCGAAAAAAAACGAAATGCCCGGCTGCTTCAATGCTTAATCAGCGTGAACCTCGTCCTTAAGAACACCAACAAAAGGCAGGTTTCGATATGTGCCGGCATAGTCAAGACCGTATCCCACGACAAATTCATTAGGAACGACAAATCCGTAATAGTCCGGAGTAATGGCGCATTCACGGCGTTCGGGTTTATCAAGCAGGGCAACGATTTTGAGGCTTGCAGGTTCGCGGGCACGAAGCATGCTCGTGAGATGATTCAGGGTCAGCCCGGAATCCATTATATCTTCAACGATTATGACATGCCGTCCGGTAATACTCATGTCGAGATCCTTGTTGATGCGAACTATTCCGGAAGTTTTTCTTGCATTGCCGTAACTTGAAATTGCGAGAAAATCAATCTCGCAATAATCATCGAATTGGCGAACAAGATCGCTGAAAAAATGCACTGAACCCTTAAGAATGCAAAGAAAAACAGGGTTTTTGCCGCGGTAATCGTTTGTAAGCTTCTCCGCAAGCTCGTGAACCCTCCGCTGCAGTGTTTCCTGATCCAAAAGCACATAATCGATATCGTTGTGCAATCCGGTTTTATTAATCATTTTACTCCTCCGTAATTTTGTTGTTTTTATATTTGCGAACCAAAGAGTTTTTTCAACTCGATCGCAGCTGTTTTTCTGAAATACGAAGCCTTTATCCGAGGAAGGATTCCTCCGTTTCAAATTCAACGCAAACAATACGTTTTGTTTCGTTTGAAATTTTGACATCATCGGATATTCCGACTCCGTATACATATACTATTTTGCCGCAGCAGTCGAGCAGCGGCAGTCTGTCGCGCTGTTCGGAATCAATTTTTTGAGCAATCAAATACTTTTTCAACTTTGTTTTTCCGGGCGCATTTACCGGAAAAAACATGTCTCCGGCGTGTCTGAACCTGATGTTCAGGCTCAGAGCTTCTACGTTATTTTTTATTTTCAGTCCGTCAGCCGGTGTATCGTTTGCTTCGTTTTCAAAAAGCCCTATAAGCTTTTCGAGATCCATCATTGCTCGAGTTTTATTATACACCCGTTCGTGTGAAAATTCCAGACCGCCGTCCGCGACGGAAGCTTTTACCCTTCCGAATGAAGTTTGAATCCATTTTCCGTTGAGGGGCAGGGGAGTGCTGCGGGTCTGCGGGCACAATTGAGCATCCGATTGAAAGTCTGTCTGTTTTTTTTCTGAGTCGGAAACAGAATTAATTTCACACTCGTGTTTCGTGCAGCTTTTGTTTTCAACGAGCAGTCTTCCGAAACTTTTTCGAATTATAACTGTAGACATTTCAATTTTTGCGCCCGACTGCATTTCAAGCAGTTTCATCAAAGCTTCTATATGCGGCTGAAAAACATCGTTTTGCACTCCGTTTTCCCGAAGCATGTGCATTACGGCGCGCGACTTAATCGGCATCGGCAAGTGAATCAGCTTTTCCGCATCAACCCCGTTTTCTGTTTTTGCGTTCAGATAGGCCTCTTTTGCAACGCCGTTTAGGTATTTTTCATCTTCATTCAAAAGTTTTGCATTTCTGCATATAACTTTTTCGCAGCTTGAATTAATACCGTTCTGTATTTCAGGAATTATTTTCAGTCTCAGCAAATTTCGTGCCGTATCCGGAACAAAATTTGTTTCATCCGTTTGAAACTGCTCGCCGTTTTGCAGCAAATATTCAACCAATTCTTTTTTTTCAAACTCCAGAAGAGGATGAATGATTTTTCCGCTGCAATATTTCATTCCGCACAGCCCGTTAAGCCCGCTTCCGCGGAAAAAATGCAGCAATATGCTTTCCGCATTGTCTGACAAATGATGAGCCGTTGCAATAAATCCCATGCCGCTTTGAATCCTTGCGCGTTCAAGAAAGTCATAACGCAATTCCCGCGCCGCTGTTTCTGTCGAAAGGCTGTTTTCATCGGCATATGCCGGAACATCCGCCTTTTCGCTCAGAAGTTTGAGCGCATGTTTTTCGCAAAAAGCGCGAACGAAATTCTCATCCTCCCGCGCCGCTTCGCCGCGTATGCAATGATTGAAATGGGCACAACATAATCTGAAATTTGCGTGCTTTTCAACGATTTTGCAGGAGAGATTCTTTAGAAGGAGAGCAAGCGCACATGAATCCGCGCCTCCGCTGAGCGCAACCAAAATTCCGCTTTCAAGGGCGTCGGCACAGTTTTTTTCAAGGATATGGAGCATTTTTTCTTCCGTTTTCATAACGCCCGCCTTCCTTCAAAGAACATTGCTGCAAATCAAAGTTTTTCTCTGTGCAAAGGATTATAAACAAGCTTGCCTTTTTCTTTAACGCTTTCGAAAAGGGTTATTTCCGAGGCAGTGAAGCTTGTTTTAAACTCCGTCTCCTGCAATTGTGCATAAACCAGTTCGTCGAATTCAACACTCCGTCCGAGAGTTATATGCGGAACAAAGCGTCTGTATTCGCGTGCAAACCCGTTATCAGCCAATGCGGTTTGAAGTGACTCATGTAAAATTGCCAATTCGCCTGTATTTCCGCCGACCTCGATAAAAGCCGTGCGGCTGCCGCTTCTTTCAAAACTTGAAAACCCGGCAGGATGCAGTTCAAACGGACGAATTCCGCGCACGGCAGATTGCATTGCTTTTACCGCGCCGGCAAGATCGTTGCTTTCGCCTATAAAATGCAATGTTATATGCAGGTTATTTTCCTGAACAAATCTGCCTCCGCTCGAAAGCATCTTAAGCTCTTTGAGCGCAGCACCGACTTCGTTTCTGACAGCTTTGGGCAGTTCAACGGCAATAAACAGACGCATGGCATTTACCTTACTTCAAATCATAAATTTTTTTATACTTTTCTGTGAGGTATTCAATGTAATAATCTGCATTGAATTCCTCTCCGCATGCATTTTCAATCAGCTGTGCCGGAGTCAGCAGCATTCCGTATTTATGTATTTTTTCAGTCAGCCATGCGGTCACATCGTCGATCCTGTTTTCCGAAACAAGTTTATCAATATCAATATCCTGTTTCATTTTGTGAAGAAATTGCGCTCCGTAAGCAGAACCGAGGGAATAGCTCGGGAAATAACCCAGCGCACCGCCGCTCCAATGAGAATCCTGAAGGCAGCCCATGCTGTCGCAGGGAACATCGATTCCGAGATATTCCTTATACAATCTGTTCCATTCATTCGGCAGATCCTTAGTTGAAAGCGAACCGTCCATAAGCCTTTTTTCAATTTCATATCGTACCATTATATGCATTGAATAAGTCAGTTCATCCGCCTCGGTCCTGATAAGAGAGGGCTCGGCCTTGTTTACGGCGAGATAGAAATCATGCGCGGTAACATTTTCAAACTGCTCGTGGAAAAGCTCTTTAATTTTCGGGAAAATCAAAGAAATAAACGCTTCACTCCTGCCGATGATGTTTTCATAAAAACGGGACTGAGATTCGTGAATGCCCATTGAAGCTCCGCCTGCCATCGTTGTTCCGATAAGATCATCGCCGGTGTTCAGCTCATAGATCGCATGTCCGCCCTCATGTATCACCGAATACATGCTGCTTGCAACCATATTCTCATAATAATGCGTGGTAATTCGAACGTCATGCTTGTTGAATTCGGTTGTAAACGGATGCTCCGTTTCCCCGATTGAACAATCGTCGCGGTTAATTTTCATAACGTCCATTATATAATCCGACAATTTTCGCTGCGTTTCGATCGGGCAGGATTTTTCAAGGAACGAAGTATTGATAACATCACCTTTTTCGCAAATTGCATGAATCAACGGAACAAGTGCGCTGCGGAGCTTTTCAAAATATACATCAAGCATTTTTTTCGACGCACCGCGCTCAAATTCGTTAAGCCAGTAATCATATGCATCCGTTTCCGGTGAGACATATGCCGCTATTTTTCTGTTATATTCGACAATTTGCGCAAGATACGGTTCAAAAACGGAATAGTTGTCCGTATTTTTTGCTTCAACCCAAGCATTATGGGCTTCTGTCAGGAGCACCTGGAACGCGGTGTATTCGTCCATGGGGATTTTGCGCATTTGATTAAGCTCGCGCGCTTTTTCCTCGACTTCACGGCGAGTTATAAAGTCCAATTTATCAAGATTTGACATCATGGTGTCTATAACTTCAAACTGCTCCTCATTTACGGTCAGTTTGTAGATAATTTCACTTAAGACGCCGTAAGTTCTGCCAAGGCCTTCCGCCGAATTTTTCGGTGCAGCCGTTTCGGAATCATAGCTCAGAACACCCATCGCATGGCTGTAGGCTGCCATGGTTTCTGTGTTTTTCTTAAATAATTCCTTTGCCTTTTCAAATTCCATATTTTTCTCCTTTTGGGTTGTTCGTTTTATTTTTACGCTCCCGTAAAAAGTCTTACGGGAAGAATCATGTAATAGAATGCTTCGCCCTCGACCGGAACGATTACGCAGGGCGTAACGGCATTGTTCATGTTCAGGTAAACGCATTCGTCGTCAAGAACACGCATTACATCCTGAATATAAGTTGCGTTGAACGCAATTTCCAGATCCTTTCCGACAAGTTGAATTTCAATCTCGTCGTTTATATTTCCCTTTTCACTGTTTGCCGTTATGGTGAGGGTGTTGTTTGCAAACATCAGCTTGATGCGGTTCGATTTCGATTCGCGCGCCATGAGCAGAGCGCGCTCGGTGCTGTTCTTCAACTCTTCGCAATTGATCAAAACTCTTGTTGCAAAGTTTTTGGGCAGAATGCCCTTATAATTTACATATTCGCCGTCCAGAAGGCGCGAAATGACCTTTGTTCCGCCGAAATCGATTTTTATATGTGTGCTTGAAAAAATAAGCTTAACTTCCGAATCGTCGGAAGAAAGAACGGCGGCAATTTCCTGCATTGCGCGTTTGGGAATTACGACGGATTTTTTGCCGGTGCAGTTATTGATTTTTTCTTTTCTCATTGCAATGCGGAAGCCGTCGAGTGCAACCATTACAAGCGTGTTGTCGCTGTCGAATTCAAGGCAGACGCCGTTGAGGATCGCCTTTGTTTCATCATTTGAAACCGAAAATATGACCTGTTTTATCATGCTCTTCAGCTTGTTTTGAGGTATATCCGCCGAAAACTCATCGTCAACGCGCATCATTTCGGGGTATTCATCCGCATTTTGAATCTGTATTGAAGACTTGACCCTGCGCGAGCGAATGTTCATTGTGTTCCCGTTGCTTTCGAAATCGATTGTGTCACCGCTGAATTTCTTTACAAGATCGGAAAACAGCTTGCCCGGAAGGACCGCGCTGCCCTCATCGTCGATAATTGCGGGAATTTCGGTTTCAATTTGGAGTGACAGATCCGTGCATTTTATGAACAGAGTGTCATTCGCTGCATACATATATATGCCCTCAAGGATCGGAAGTGTTGCGTTTGAGGGCATTGCCTTCGTAACGACGGAAACCGCCTCGTTGAGTTCTCTTGTGTTTACGCTGAAGCGCATGGGTGCATCTCCTTTGCTGTTGTTTATTACTAAGGTAGCGGCGGCAGTAGTAGTGCGGAAACTGCGGATAAGTCATGTTTTGCCTTTGCTGTCAAATAAAAACAGTGTTTATAAAAGGCGCAAAACTCTGTTGATAAATCCGGCTGTTATTAACAGTTTCCGTGTTGTTCGCATTATCCTCAGCAAATTAATTCTTTTCCTTGTGGAAAAAGCGGATAACAAGGAAAAAAATCCCTGTTTGTTCTGCCGCTTTTTGATACGGTAAAAAACACCGTGAAAGCTGTTTTTGAAAAACAAAACCGTTCTGCATAATACAGATCCGTGAGGCTTAAGCCTTCGCCGATGTATACTCCGCCTTTATACATTATAAGGTAAAACGGCCTTGCGGTCAATATAAATTCGATATAAAACAGAGATTTAACGCCTTAAACATGCGGCGAAGGTCGGAATTTTGCGACTGATATTGACAAATGACAGCAACTTGCGTTATTATACAATCGAGTATTCATATCCGCAGATTGAGTTTGCGGGTGCGTGCTTGCTATACCCAAAGAATTTTGCACTGTTTTTTGACTGTACACAAAATTCATTGCAGGGTTTTTTGAGTAATTTCGGAGGAAATATAATGGACAGAATGTTTTTTATCGTTAACCCTGTGGCCGGAAGCGGTAAATGCAATGCTTTGTTTTCGGAATGTGAAAACATACTTCGTGAACGCGGCATTGAATACATCGTTAAAAAAACGGAGTACAAGGGACATGCGGTCAAAATTGCAGAGGAAGCGATAAAAAACGGAGAAAAGTTCATTATTGCGGCAGGCGGCGACGGAACAGTGAACGAAATTTCCTCCGTCATATGTCAAAACCCGAATGTTAAACTCGGAATTCTTCCTTTCGGAACAGGAAACGATCTTTCCGGAATGATGAATCTTCCGAGCGAACCTGAAGCGGCGATAGACCTGCTTCTGAGCGGAGAAGCAAAGTATATCGACATGGGCATTGCAAACGGAACAAAATTCACAAATGTCTGCGGAATCGGTTTTGATGTTGATGTTTTGATAAATACCGAGCGGCATAAAAAGGGCAGGAAGGGGATGCTTCCGTATTTTTTGGGCATTGTTGACTCGCTTTTTCATCGAAAAAAGGTACATGCCAAAATAAAAACAGACAGCATTCAATATGAAGGCGACATTATTATTTCGGTTGCCGGAAACGGAAAGCGTTTCGGCGGAGGAATGCTTGTGAATCCGGATGCGGAGGTTGACGACGGCCTGTTTGATCTTTGCATCGTGCGTTGGGTGAGCCTTTTTACCTTTTTGCGGCTTTTACCGCTTTTCATAAAAGGCAAACACAAAAACAAAGCTCCTGTCACTAATATTCGAACGCAAAGCTTCACGATCGAAACGGACAGTGAATGTATTGTTGAGCTTGACGGTGAGCTTATTGAAAAAACGCCGTTGACTTGCAGCATTATAAAAAATGCATTAAGAGTGGTTCGACCGTGAAGCATGCAGCACAAAATGACGGGTCCCGACGGACACGGCGGTTGAAACTTATTTCCGATAAAGGAATTTTTCGGAAGACTTCTGCATAAAATCCAAGAATGGAGGTTTAACCGTGGACAAAACAAAAAAAACACAACACGGTGCAGCAAAAAAAAGAAAAGCCGCACACAGAGTTTTTGCGTTGTTGATTTCCGCGCTTGTTGTCATCGGCATTGCTTTTGCCGCTGTGCTGATAATTAAACGGATAAATACTGTTGCACGGAAAAAATCGCTCCCGATTCGTCCGGAAACCGAATATGCATACACAGGCGACGGTTTTGTTTATATTGAAGGAAAGACGTTGAATTTTTACAGCGTAAAAAACGAAGACAAAAACTATTCAATGTCTGTTGAAGCTGATAATGTCAAACTCGTCGGAACGGATAAAATTAAAGTTATATACAACTCCTCTTCGATTCAAATTATCGGCACAAGGTTCGACAACATGTTGAACGGTGAATTAAAAAAGATAGTTTGCGGAGATAAATACGTTGCTGTTTACCTCAAAAACGAAAACGGAACGCACTCTTTGCGCGCTTTCAATTCGTCCGGAACGCAATGCTGGCAGCGGGATTTCAGCACGACTTGCATTACCGATTTCGGTTTTGAGAGTTCGGCTTCTCCTGTTTTGTGGATGTCGGAGCTTTCAACAGTCGGAAATTCATTTTCAACGTCGATTTCGCTGTATGATTTAAGCCGTGAAAGCGTTATCGGAATTATTTCAGTCCAACAACAGATTGTTAAAAATGTTTTCATCACAAAAAAGAGTATTTTTGCATTCTGCACCGATTATTTGATTCGTTTTGACAGGGGGGCGAATGCAGAGGCATATCGCGTTCTCTGCTATGGATACGATTGCCTTTCCGCCGATTTGAGCGGCGGAAGAATGTATTTGCTTCTTGACAAAACTCCATTGGAAAACTCATCCGGCAGCAGCTCGGAAACAAAGGGGGTCGGTGAGTACAGAATCCTTTCGGTCAGCGAATCACGGCTTGCGGAGGAGGCGAGCTGCACGATCACAAAGCCCGAGAATGTTGTTTATGCCTGTGTGATGCGGGACAGAATCTCGATTATCAAAAATAACCAAATTGATTTTTACGGTATTAACGGAAAACTGCAAAAATCATATTTCTTTGATTCGCCTGTTGACAGTGCTGTAAAACTTGATAATAAAAATATATTAACGGTGAGCGGCAGCGAAACTGCTCTTTATAACATAAGGTGAAAATGCCTTACATCCATGTGATTAAGGCATTATATCGGAGGTATTATCATTGAACATAATTGATTTTTTGATTATCTTTATGATTGGATTGTACTTCGTATCGGGCATGTACAAGGGCTTTGTATGGAGTGCATCAACTTTCGGGGTATCAATCGTGGCCTGTTTGTTGGCTTTTTTGCTCATGGGGACGGTTTCGAACTCGATAATTAAGAATGAAAAGCTCTACAATTCAATGTTGAGCTACACGGAAGGTTCGGAAGCCATTTACGATGTTGAACTTGTCAAATCTGACATAAAGAGTTTATCTAATTCCGAAATTGACGAGGTCATGAGCAGGTCAAACCTTGCTTATCCGCTTAAAGAGCGTGTTTATGAAAACATAATGACGGAGGCCTTCAAAGCGGAAGGAATAACAACGCTCGGCGATTATTTCAACGAGAGCATTGTTCGCGTGATAATAAATATTGTTGCATTTATTATTGTTTATTTGGCTGTGCGCGTTTTATTCACATTTGTGATTTGTTGGCTGGATTACGCATTTATTTTCCCGCAGCTTCGCAAAGTTGATTTCATTATCGGCGGAGCGGTCGGGCTTGCAAGGTCAATCATAGGGATCTGCGTAATATTTATGCTGATGCCGATTATTTTGACGGTGCTTCCGTTTGATGCAATTGAACAACTTGTTTCGTCGAGTGCGATTGCGTCATTCTTCTATCAGTCAAACATCCTCCTTAAACTGATTCCGGGTGTGTAATCCGCATAGCTTGTATGCAAAATTCGAATTATCTTTCGAACGAAAAAGGCAGCGGCGCTGTTTGTTCTTTAAAAGAAACGCTGCATTCGGCCGAACTCGCTCCGGGCGAGCGGATTGATGATTTGCAGCTTAACGGACTAAGCTTGATTCAGTCCGCAGACGCGTTTCGATTCGGCACGGATTCTGTTCTGCTTGCGCATTTCGCGCATGTTAATGCGAAGGAATACTGTGTTGACCTTGGCGCGGGCGCAGGTGCGCTGAGTTTTTTGCTTCACGGCAGAACGGGCTGCCGAATTCTTGGAATTGAAATTGACGCACGGCAAGCGGATCGTTTTTTGCGTTCCGTTCGTTTAAACGGTTTGAACGAAGCTGAAATTACTGCAGTTAATGCTGATTATATAGATTATTCATCAAAATCGAAAACAAAGTTTGATTGTGCAATTTGCAACCCGCCTTATCATCAGCATGATTGCGGCGCGATTTCCCAAAAGGGGGCTGCAACGCATGACATCGCCGCTCCCATAAAAGAAATTACAAAAGCTGCTGCGAAACTTCTTAAATATGGCGGTAAATTTTTTATGTGTTTTCCCGCAAGGCGGCTGTGCGATGCTTTTACTGCGCTTTCGTCCGCCGGGCTTGAGCCTAAACGGCTGCGTCTTGTTGCAGGCAAGCCGGAAGCCGCGCCTTATCTTGCGTTGATTGAAGCAAAAAGCGGGGCAAAAAGCGGATTGATTATTGAAAATAATTTGATAATTCACGATGAAAACGGGGAGTATTCACCCGAGGTGGCTGAGTTCTATGGAAAATAAAAAGATACCCGCAAAGCTTTATCTTTGCGCAACCCCTATAGGTAATCTTGAGGATATAACGCTGCGTTGTCTGCGCATTTTGCGCGGCGCGGCTGCGGTGTATTGTGAAGATACGCGAAACACCCTCAAGCTTATGAATCATTTTGAAATTAAAAAAACTCTTATAAGCTGCCATGAACACAATGAGGAACAGCGCGCGAATGAGATTGCCGAACGTGTGCGCGGCGGCGAGGCGATAGCTTTTGTCAGTGACGCGGGAATGCCGGGGGTCAGTGATCCGGGCAGCCGTCTTGTCAGGTTTTTTGTTGAAAACAATCTCCCGTTTGAGGTGCTCCCGGGCGCAAATGCCGTTTTGACGGCGTGGGTAATGAGCGGGCTTCCGACGGAGTCGTTATATTTCTGCGGCTTTATTCCCCGCAGCGGTGCTGAACGCAGCGAAGCCGTTGAAAGGATAAAGAACAGCGAAGCAACGGTTGTCCTTTATGAAAGCCCACATCGTGTTGCTGCAACTTTTGCTGATTTTTCTGAACTTTTTCCGAATCGTGAATGCGCATTGGTACGGGAAATCACAAAGAATTTTGAACAGGTTATACGCGGAACGGCGGCGGAGCTTGCCGCACGGTTTGCGGAAAGCGAACCCAAAGGGGAGTGCGTTATTGTAATTTCTCCATGTGATAATAATATTGCAGCTGATAATACAAAACTGCGTGAAACTGTCGGTATTCTTTTGAATGCCGGAATCGGTGCAAAAAGCACGGCAAAAATCGCCTCAAGCATTTTGAACGTTCCGAAAAACGAGGCGTACAGGCTCGCTCTTGAATTATCGGATGAATAAGCGTTCCCGTATGCGGCATTGAAAATTAATACACAATGCAAATATAAAGCAGTGCCGCGATTTGAAGCACGAGGAAAAGCGGCATAAAAATCACAAATTTCATGTGCTTCGTTTTATGCCTGAATATACGCATACCGAGTACGGAACCGGCTGCACCGCCGAGGAACGCAATGATAAACAGCGTTTTTTCAGGGGTGCGCCATTTTTTATTGATTGCTCGTTTTTTATCGATTCCCATGGACGCAAAACCGATTATCGACATTATGACCATGTAAATAACTATAATTATCTTGTAATTAAAATTAGGCATTTTAATTCTTTCATTTATTTTCTCTTCCGAAGAATTTATCGGCGTCAACCGCACGCGGCCGCCTGTAGCGGCAGCCGGCGGTGGTGTCAAAACAGCAGATACTTATATACGGACAGTATTTACATGCTGTTTTCCCGTGATACTCCGTCGGACTGACCTCTATCCGTCCGCGCATAATTGCACGAAGTGTTTTTCCTGCAATTTTTTTTGCAAATTCAAGGGTTTCTTCCATTTCATCCTCATCCGCAAGGCTGCCCTTAAACATGCCTTCCTTTTTTGAGTAACGTACACCGTACAGCACATCGGAGCTTCCCGGAAAAGCGGAATCCATTGCTTCGAGTATGTTTTCATTATTTAATGTCAAACCGTTCATCCTGAAACTGCGTTGAATTTCATTTTCCGCTTTATCTTCGCTGATGCCCTCACTTGCCTGTGCGTCGCCGATATGCAAATAATACATTCCTGCTGTGAAGAGCGGGTTATTGGTTTCTTTCCGCATTGCGTTCTGCATTGCGGAAGCGTACAGCGGCAATTGAATGCGCAGCCCGTTTGCAAGTTCGGTATAGTCAAATGTTTGACCATATGTTTTATAGTCAATTATGCGAATAAACTCTTCGTTTGACGGTGAAACGTATTTGTCAACGCGGTCGGCAATGCCCGTGATGCTGTAGGTCACGCCGTTTTCCGATTGAATGCGCAGCGGCGGATAGGCATCGTTGTCGTGGCCGAAATTGACTTCACTTGCAAACGGTCGAAATTTGCCTGCGTTGATTTGTTTCACGACAGCAAGAGCGGCAGTTTCAATAAGCTCGGCAATGCGCTGAAATTCCGCCCGCATTCTGGCAGAATCAAGCAAAATTCCGTTATTGTGTTCGATCATCATGGGCGGAAGAATCCGTTCAAGCTTTTCGTGGATATCCGCTGCGGAAATCGTTGTAAAATCGCAGTTGCTGTTCAAATATTCCTTTATCAATTTATCAAACGCTTCGTGAATGAAGCTGCCGCGGTCATTCGCTTTTTCCGTTCGCTGCGGCCGCTCCTTAAGACGCATTCCGAACTGTATCAGATAACGGAACGGACATTGATTGAATGTTTCAAGCCGTGTTGCTGTGCCCATCAGCTGCCTTCCGTAGAGCCGCATGGACGTTTCACTTCCGAGCGCAGCGGGGGAGTTATCATTGAAAAACATTTTATCGAGCATATCGAGACGCGAAAAATAGCTTTCGCTGCCCGAAAAATGAGAGTACAGACAGTTCAGGCTTTCATTGATTTCGCCGCTGTCAATCATGTTTCTTATGCCCGATGCAAGTTCGGCAAATGCCGCCGCGTCCGTTTCACCGGCATGGTTTAATGAAGCGGTTGATGTTTGCTTTGCATTGGGAAAGATCCTGCGCAGGCGGCCGATCATCCCGGAAGGTGCGGCGGCGGTTGAACCGATTTCATTGCTGTACGAAAAACGAAGCATGTCCGTTGCTTTTGATATTACTGAATATACACGCAAATTTTCTGAGCCGTTCATGCTTTTTGTGCTGTCCCAAACGGTAATGCCGGCGTTTTTCATGCGCAGAAGGTCACTGTCGTTCAGTATTGCATTATCGGCTTTTGCTTTCGGAACAAGCCCCTCATTCATGCCGAGTATCAACAAGAATCTGCACTTTGAAACATGAATTTTATCCATATCACCGATGATTACCTGATCAAGCGTGGTGGGGATAATGCCGATTGAATAGCTCATCAATCCTTCTTCAATGATTGACGAAAACTTGCTTAAACTTATCACCTCGTCATCAAGAATTGCAAACAATTGATTGAACATTTCAATAATTGTATCATAAATCTGCCGATTTTCGACGGCGGAATCCAACTGCCCCGCTTCGGCAAGCTCTTCACAATATTGCTGAAGTTTTTCTGCAATACCTAATTTTGTAAGATAGTTAAAAAGCGCTTTGATTCTTGTGCGTGCATCTTTGCCCGTCGAAAGCTCCGCTTTAAGTTCAACCAGGGGTTTTGCAACGGTTCTTCTTGACTCTTCGATGCTTTCATCGATTTCCACATTTAAAAACTCACTCAGCGGCGCATCATCATAAAGCCTGCTTCCGTTCAATCCGAATTTCAGAATATGATTTTCGAGTCTGTCGCATTCGTCATTTGACAGGGTGGTAAGCCCTGTTTTAAAAACGCGAATAAAATCTTCGCTGCGAAAATTCTTTTCCGCGCAGCGGAGTGCGGCAAGCAGCAATTCGGAAATCGGATGGGATGAAATCGGGCGCTTTGAATCCATAAAATAGGGGATTGAATATGCATCAAAAATACGCCGTATTGTTGTTGAATATCCGTCGGGATCGCCAAGCACAACCGCAATATCGCGAAAACGCATACCGACTTTGACGGCGTTCCGAATCGCTTCTGCGGCGGCGCGAACTTCCTGTCGTCGGTCCGATGCGGAGTGAATTTCGATGGAATTTGCTGTTTCGTCGGGATAAGATTCAGAAAAAATTCGGTAGGGAAAAGCGAATAAATTTTTTTCGAGATGAAGAAGCGCACCGGTTTGGTGCAGCATTTTGTCCTGCATTCGAATAACATTTGTTTCGCATTTCATTTCGCCCGCAATTGCCGTTAACTTGCGGTATGCGTCAAAATCCGACTCGAATATTCTTCTGTCGGGTGCACTTCCTGTTATGTCAATTCGAAATGTGATTGTGACTGATGCCGCAACGGAAAACAACACTTTAATTATGCCGATTATCTGCGAATTCAGCATATCCGGCGCATCAATAAAAACGTCCGTACCGACTGCGGAGGAGCGGGGAAGTCGTTCTGTCAGAGAATTTACCAAATCTTCGCCGTCAATATATCTGCCTTCGGTATATTCATTTGTTTTTCTGTAAATCAAGGCGAAATCCGACAGTTTTTCACGCAAGCGCGCAGGAAGATTGTCTGCGGATAATAAATCATCCGGCGTAATCGAAAATCGCTTGCATTTAAGTATTATTTCATCACATTCCTTTGAAAATCCCCTGTGTTTTGAAACGCGTGAAAATGCGGTGAGTTCGCTGCTTGCCTCGTCAACAATGCGGCGAACGAGCATTTGCCGTCCCTGCGAGGACAGAAAGGTTTTTCGGTTTCCCGTTTCGGTCAGTACACGGCGTGCAAGCGTTGTGAACGACAGAACGGATGTGTAAAGAATGCCGCCTCCGATGTATTCGGAAAGCGAACGTTCGGTTTCGAACGTTGCCCTGTCGGGAACTATGAGAACAGAACGTTTTGCTGCTTTTTCGTTGCGGGCAATATGTGAATATATACTGTGTGTCTTTCCCGTTCCGGCGCGTCCGATGATGAAATTGACTTTTGCAGGCATATTTCCCTCCTGTGTGCAAAACTTTGAAAATTATCCACATTTTATTGCGAAACTGTGGATAATTTCGCCCAAAAACGAGCTGACCGTTAAAATCAATTAGTGGTTTGCGAATAACCTCAGAGCGGATTTTTTGCGGCAACACCCGGGCGTCGCGGGTATTTTTTGGGCATTGTTCCGTGTTTTTTTATCAGTACGAGTGAACGCGCCCCCCATTCAGTGTCAATTTCTCGAATTTCGGCTGTTCCGTTAAGGCATTTCAGTGCGGACTCGGCCGCTTTGAGCTCTTCGGCGGCCCCGGGGCCTTTGTACATCAGCGAGCATCCTCCGCTTTTCAGAAATGGGAGCGTCCATTCGGCGATTGTGCCGATGTTTGCAACAGCACGGGTCAGCGCAATATCGAATTTTTCACGCAGTTCAACACTTTGAGCGGCATCCTCTGCGCGCGCATGAACGGCGGAGCAGGGGAGGGACAGCTCTGCGGCAACGTCATTTAAAAATGCAACGCGTTTATTAAGCGAATCAAGCAGGGTAAGCTCTATATCGGGGCGCATGATAAGCAGCGGAATGCCGGGAAAACCGGCACCTGTGCCGACATCAATGCATTTTGAGCCGTTCGGAATCAGCTTTTCGCCGAGAAGACTGTCGGCAAAATGACGCTGAACAATTCCGAACGGATCGGTAATTGCGGTCAGATTCATTCGGTTGTTGTAATCAATAAGGAGTTCGTAATAGCGAACAAACTGATTCTGACAGTGCTCGTTTGCCTGCGGGATATACTCCCGAATCAGTTTTCTCATAAGCGGGCTGTCGGTTTCAACTTGTTGTTTCATATTTTTTTGTCCTCCGTAACTGTTTCATTTTCGGAATATGCCGTGTTTTGCCCGTTCTGTTTCAGTTTTATCATCAGAACCGCAATATCTGCGGGCGAGACTCCTGAAATTCGGCTTGCCTGACCAAGGTTTGCCGGACGCATTGCCGTCAGTTTCTGGCGCGCTTCAAGGCGAAGACCGTTTATTGACTCATAGTCGAAATCAGGTGGAAGCAGCATGTTTTCCTGATTTTCAAAACGCCGAATATGCTCATTTTGCTTTTCGATGTATCCGCCGTAATGCGCATCAATTTCAATCTGTTCGCGTGCCTCATCGGAAAGCGGCGGCAAATCGGGACAGAGTTCAAGCAGATCGGTGTAGCAGATGTTTTTGCGTTTTAATAGCGTACCGAGCCGCACTCCGGTGATAATGGGACTTTCATTGCGCGAGGCAAGCAGAAGGTTCAGTGTTTCGGTCGGAGGAACGGTGGCTTCAAGTGCACGTTTTGCAGCTGCAATTTCCTCCTTTTTTCGCATCAAACGCGCATATCGTTCGTCACTGATGAGCCCTGTTCGCCGCCCGAGTTCGGTAAGCCGCAGATCGGCGTTATCCTGCCGCAGAAGCAGGCGGTACTCAGCGCGGCTTGTCATCATTCGGTATGGTTCGTTTGTTCCTTTTGTTGATAAGTCATCCGCAAGCACTCCGATATAGGCATCGGAACGGCGAAGAATAAGCGGCGGTTCCTCGGAAACATACAGCGCAGCATTAATTCCGGCAAGCAGACCCTGTGCCGCTGCTTCCTCATAACCGCTTGAACCGTTCAATTGACCCGCAAAAAACAGTCCCGGAACATCCTTTGCACCGAGTGTAAGAGCAAGTGCGGTCGGGTCGATACAGTCATATTCGATCGCATAGCCGTAACGCATGATTTCACAGTTTTCAAACCCGGGAAGGGTGCGCAGCGACAGCTGCTGAACATCACGCGGAAGGCTCGTCGAAAAACCCTGAACATACATTTCGTTCGTTTGATTTCCTTCGGGTTCAATAAAAAGCTGATGTCTGTCCTTGTTTGGAAAACGAACGAGTTTATCCTCGATTGACGGACAATAACGCGTTGGAGAGGCGTGTATTTTTCCGCTGAACATCGGCGAACGTTCAAGATTATCAAGGATAATTCTGTGTGTTTCGGCATTCGTGTAGGTCAGATAACAGCACTGTTGTTCCTTTTTTTGTTCTTCCGTCAGAAAGGAAAAATGCGGAATCGGAACATCGCCGAACTGCTCTTCCATTTTCGTGAAATCAAGGCTGTTTCTGCTGACGCGCGGGGGAGTACCTGTTTTGAATCGGCGAAGGTTAAAGCCCAGTTCTTTGAGTGAGCTTGAAAGGCTGTTTGAACGCGCGAGCCCGGAAGGCCCCTGTTCGACGCTTTGCTCTCCGATATGAATCAGGCTGCGCAGATACACACCGGTACAAATTATGACTGCACGGCAGGAGTATTCGGTTCCGCCCGAGCAGACAACTCCGGCAATTTTTCCGTTCTTTTCAATTATTTCGGCGCATTCATCCTGTCTGAGCGTCAGATTGGGTTCGCTTTCAAGCACCTGCTTCATTCGCATATGATAACGGTTTTTGTCAATCTGCGCGCGAAGCGAATGAACAGCAGCCCCTTTTCCAAGGTTCAGCATACGCATTTGAATAAAAGTTTCATCCGCCGCAAGTCCCATTTCGCCGCCGAGTGCATCAATTTCGCGCACAAGGTGTCCCTTACTCGTTCCGCCGATGGCGGGGTTGCAGGCACAAAGTGCCACGGAATCAAGGTTCAGGCAGAGACACAGTGTTTTTTTGCCCATTCGTGCGGATGCAAGCGCGGCCTCGACGCCTGCGTGGCCTGCTCCCGCAACGATTATATCATAATCACCGGAGTAAAAATTCATAATATTCCTCTTTTCGCTGTCGAAATTGCTGTTCCGATAATGTTTCACGTGAAACAATGCTTTTGTGAAACAGCGGATTTAGACATTTCAACAGTCCTAAAGCTGATTTTTTATCAATTGTGTGTTGTACGGCGGTTCAATTTCAATTGATTTGCCGCATAAGTATTCAAGCCCGTCAAGCTTATTCGGAAAAACGATGCGCGTTGCTGTCAGCCGCAGACCGGCGGGGAAGCTGCGGTTCCCGACACGATCGCCGTATTTGTCGTCTCCGATGATCGGGCAGCCGATATGCGCAAGACTGGCGCGAATCTGGTGCGTTTTACCCGTAATCAGCAGCAGTTCAAGTGTACTCGTTCCGCCGTTCGATGAAAGCAGCCTGTAATCGGTATTCATTTCGAATGAATTTGAAACAGGTTTGGTAAATACCTGAACAAATGCGCGCTCCGAATCCTTTCTGCCGAAAAGCCGCAGGCTCCCCGATGCGGCAGGAGGAGCGCCGAAAACTTCGGCCTGATAAAACTTTTTGATTTTACGCTGACGTATTGCTTCCACAAGAACGGCAGCTGTTTTCGCGTTTCTTGCAAAAAGCACCAATCCGCTCGTCGGCGCATCAAGGCGGTGCAAAGGGTAGACTTTGCCGAATGCGGAATTCAGCCGTGCTTCAAGTGTATCGCTGCCGCCATCCTCGACAGTGCATGAGATTCCTGAACTTTTATTAACACAAATCAGATTATTATCGATATAGGCACAGCGCACGCCGGCCGCAAGCGCGGCACATTCATCGGAGAATTCATCAAATTTTGCTCCGTGAGGAATGCAGGTGAAAGTCATACTTTCTCGCAGGGTAGGGTGTTCGATTGTCAGACTGTAGGCGTAGAGTGCGATCTGCTGACCGACACGCGCGGCGCGATTATAGCGTTGGTCACCGAAAATCGGACAGCCGCTCCACGCCAATTGTGCCCGAATCTGGTGGTGCCGACCGGTATGAAGCAGGACATCAAGCAACGTGAAACCATTTTTTGTAACTGTCGAAACATATTCGAGACTTGCGGTTTTTGCGCCGGGTGTGTTCGGCCGAACCACTCTTGATATGTTGTTTTGTTCATCGCGCAGCAAGTCGCATTCAAGTTCCGCACTGCTGCACGGAGAACCTGAAACTATCGCCGCATAACGTTTTTTTGTTTTTCGATTTTTAAAGCTTTCGGTAAGGCGCGCGGCTGCTTTGCTTGTTCGCGCAAAAACCATTACGCCGCCTACGGGTCGGTCAAGCCGATGAACAAGTCCGAGATAGACCTCGCCGGGTTTGCTGTACTTTTCTTTGATGTACGCTTTAGCGGTCGAAAGCAAATCCTCATCGCCTGATGAATCCGCCTGGACGGGCATGTTCACAGGTTTTTCGCAGACAAAAAGATGGTTGTCCTCATAGATAATTTTAATTTTGTTTTTCATTGCGGTATGCAAAAAATAACGGTGAACTCTATACTTCGCGGTACCATCTGCCCGTGCAGCCGCAGGGGAGGACGAGGCCGCCGTGCGTTATCGGCAAGCCGATCTCCTGTGCGTCGCAGACTCCGCCGCGCCCGTCAAGCGCAGTCGTCAGAACGTTTTTGATTACCGCAGGAGCAAGACCCGTTGTGTATGAGTTGATAAGGAAAAAACCCGCATCGGGACTGAGAAGAGATACGCATTCACGAACCAACGGATAGAGGTTGGCTTCAATGCGCCACATTTCGCCATCGGGTCCTCTGCCGTAGCTGGGCGGATCCATGAGGATACCTTCGTAGAAACGCCCCCGCCGCTGCTCACGGAGAACAAATTTCATTACATCATCAACGATAAACCGAACAGGTTTGTCGGCAAGTCCTGATTGAGCAAGATTATTTTTTGCCCATGCTACAATACCTTTTGCAGCGTCAACGTGAACAACTTCCGCTCCTGCGGCTGCCAAGGCACATGTTGCGCCGCCTGTGTATGCAAAAAGATTCAGCACGCGGAAGGGGCGGCCGGTCTTTTTCACATATTTATCCACATAATTGTGCATAAAATCCCAGTTAACCGCCTGTTCGGGGAAAAGACCGGTATGCTTAAAACCCGTCGGGCGAACGATAAAACTGAGGTCGCGGTAATTGATGACCCAACTTTCCGGCAATGTGCGATTGAAGTTCCACGCACCGCCGCCTGTTGAGGACCGAATATAATGTGCATCGCAATAGCCGGCGGATTTCATCGGCCAAATTGCCTGCGGATCGGGGCGCAGCAGTATGACTTTGCCCCAGCGTTCGAGTTTTTCGTCATTCCCGGCATCAATTATTTCATAGTCTTTCCAACCATCTGCAAGATACATTCCGATTTCCTCTCAGTTGCCCATAATTCTGTCATAAATGCCCGCAAGCTCGTCTTTGCTGTAGTATTCAATGACTATTTTACCCTTGTTCTCATCGCCGCGGAAGCGTACTTTCGTTCCGAGATGCTCGCGCAGGCTGTCCTGTGCGGATTTCATGTCGGTTGACAGCTTTTCGCGTTTCGGCTGGCGTTTTTCAAGTTTTTTTGCATCCAGTGCATCGGCAACCCGGCGTTCGGTTTCGCGCACGGACCAACCTTCTGCCGCGGCAAGACCGGCGAGTTTAATCATCAGCTCCTCGTCCGGCACTGAGGCAAGAACGCGGCAATGCCCGGCGGAGAGCTTGTCTTCAAGCACAAGTGCCTGCAATTCCTCCGGAAGACTGAGCAGGCGAACCGCATTTGCAATGGCGGGGCGGGATTTTCCGAGACGCTTTGCAACTTCATCCTGCGTCAGGTCATGTTCATCCATAAGTGTTCTGATGGCTGCGGCCTCTTCAAGTGCGTTCAGATTTTCACGCTGAAGATTTTCAATCAGAGATACTTCCAAAACCTGCTGTTCGTCCATTTCGCGGACAATCACGGGAACTTCATTCAGTCCTGCGCGGCGTGCGGCACGGAAACGGCGTTCACCTGCAATGATTGAATATCGCTCGCCGACTTTGCGAACGATAATAGGCTGAACGATACCATGCTGCGCTATGCTGTTTGCAAGCTCGACAAGCTTCGCTTCGTCAAACTTTTTTCGAGGCTGATCCGAATTATTATCTATCAGATACACGGACAGAGTGCTGACGGCGGTTTCATTGGGCTCTTCGTATCCGCCGAGAAGTGCATCAAGCCCTTTTCCGAGTCCTTTCATAACGTTAATTTTCTCCGTTTCTCATTATTTTGCATTATCTGTTTAATTGCCGATTATTCATTGTCGCATTCGATAAGCTCTTCCGCAAGGCTGATATAGGCTTTTGCTGCATTGCATTTTGCATCATAGAGCGTTATCGGAAGGCCGAAACTCGGGGCTTCGCCGAGGCGCACGGAACGGGGAATAATCGTTTCATACACCTTATTTCTGAAGAATTTTTTAACTTCGCCTACGACCTGTCCGGACAGATTTGTTCGCTTATCGTACATGGTCATAACAACGCCCTCAACATCAAGCACCGGGTTCAGGTTCATGCGAACCAAACGAACAGTGTTCATAAGCTGAGAAAGTCCCTCCAAAGCGTAGTATTCACACTGAATGGGAACAAGCAGCGTGTCTGCTGCCGTGAGAGCGTTAAGCGTTAACAGACCCAGCGAGGGAGGGCAGTCCGCAAAGATATAATCAAACTCATGCTGAATTCCGCGCAGCGAATTTTTAAGTTTTTGTTCACGCGCCATAAGACTCACAAGCTCAACTTCCGCGCCTGCAAGCTCGATTCGGGACGGGATAACTTTGAGAGTCGGAATTTTTGTGTTTACAATTATTTTTTCGGCATTAACACCGTTGATAAGCATATCGTAGACGCTGTACTCACATGCGTCTTTGTCAATACCAACGCCGCTTGTTGCATTGCCCTGAGGGTCGATGTCAACAAGAAGTACGCGTTTTCCCTGCTGTGCAACGCAGGCAGCAAGATTAACGGCGGTTGTTGTTTTGCCGACGCCGCCTTTTTGATTTGCGATGGCTATGAATTTTGCCATTATGAACCTCCGCACATGTTGTTTTAAGCATATTATACACATTTTTTGCCGGTAATGCAATGCCGAATACGGTTTTTTTAATTGAAATTGTCGGCTTTTTCTCCCGAACTATCGGATTTGCCGATTCGTTATATGCAGCGGTCGGAATGTTTCACGGGAAACAAATGCCACAAACAGGGCATTGGACGAAAGGAGTGCCGGAAAGGTATGTTTCACGGGAAACATATGTTTCGCAGGGAGCATTTTCGCTTTGTACAGCGGCATTGTTCAAATGCAAAAAAACGCCGCATAAAGCGACGTTTACGGAGAGTGGAATTAAAACAGAAATTATTTAGTTATTATCCCGTTTGCATAGACGGGGACACAGTCCGTTGAGTCCTCCGAAAGACAGTAATCAACATCGCGCTCAAATCCGAGAGAAATCAGACGGGCGCAGTGAAACGTTTTGCGCAAATCGAAAGTTCCGCTTTTAAAGCTGTTGTAAAGATGCTCACAGATAAGTGCAATATCCGTAAGCTCGAGATTGCTGCAAAGCGAACGCAAACGATTGATAATTGCACCGGCAGCGCAAAGATCATCGGCGGAAATCATGCGGTTTGTTCCGGAACAGACAATCAGAATGTCGTCCATGAAACCGGCAGCCTTTCTTGCAGCCGCGGAACAGTTGCTGAGTGCACCGAGAAAAATATGCCGCGCGTTGCGAACTCCGCAGATGGCGGCCGTGCCGTTTGAAGTGCTGATAATGACGGTTTTGCCGCCGACAGTCTCGCGGTTGTATTCGAACGGAGAGTTGCCGACGTTGAATCCGGGCAGAATCATACACCCGCGTTCACCGCCGAGGATACAGTCCTTGATACCGATGCGGTTTGCGTATGCCGTGGCATCGCCCGGTTCGACCGCGGGAATGATTTTTGCGGCGCCGTTGTCAAGCGCGGCGATAATCGCACTTGTGCAGCGGAGAACATCGATAACAATAACCGTGTGTCCGTTCAGCATATTGTCGTACAGTTTGTCTCGATAAGTTATAACATCAATTTTCATCAGAATCACCATCCTTTTCGGAATCGGATACATTATAACATACTTGTGCAGAATTTCAAGTGCCCTGAATGACTTCGGCTGCATTAATCCGTTACATTATTCGAACAAGAAGTATTCCGGAAACAACACCCGCCGTGCAGCCCGCAAGCGCGGCAGGAAGGGCATGACGGGTTTTGGAGATGCCGACGGAACCGCAATACAGAGCCAGTGTGTAGAATATGGTTTCCGTTGAACCGACGCAGACCGAAGCAGCACGGCCGACAAAACTGTCCGCACCGTACCGTGTAAGCGTGTCACCGAGAAGCGCAAGGGAGGCGCTTCCGGAAAAAGGACGAAGCAAAATCAGCGGCGTGAGCTCGGAGGGAATGCCGATTTTTTCGAAAACGGGCGAAAGCCAATTGCCGAGAGCGTCAAGCGCACCGCATCCGCGAAGAAGCGTTATTGCGCCGAGCATTGCGGCAAGGGCGGGCAAAACGCGAAGAAGCGTCGGCACGGCATCGGCCGCACCGCGGATAAAGGCCTCATATGGGTTCACACGGCGAATCAGGGCATATGCAAGCAGCGCAGCAACGAGTATCGGAATCACATATTTCATTTCACACCCGCTCCCGATTCGAAAAATTTGCAGGCAAGAATTGCAGCGGCAGCAGAAAAAACCGAGGAAATAAACGTTGGAAGAACAATGTCATAGGCATTTGCGGATCCGCATGCAATACGAACGGCAATGACACCGGTCGGCATAAGCTCAATTGCAGAGGCATTGAGTGCAAGAAACATGCAGATCGCATTGCTTGCACTCTGCTTATCGGGATTTACGGCGTTAAGGCGCTTCATTGCATCAAGTCCGAAAGGCGTTGCTGCGTTGCCGAGTCCGAAAAAATTCGCCGCAAGGTTCAGCGTCACGGAGGCGGAGGCGTCACCTGCATCGGGCATTAAAAGGCGGAGCGGCTTGTGCATTCGCGCCGCAAGCTTTTCGATAAGTCCTGCTTCGGAAGCAACATTGATAAGCCCCATCCACAACAGATACGCGCCCGCAAGCGATATTGAAAGCTCAACCGCAGAATCCGCGCCCGCAAGCAGACAGTCCAATGCTGTGCTGCCGCTGCCGCCGAAACAGCAAAGAACTATGCCGATGATACAGCTTACTGCAAAAAAGAATCCCATCATGGTAAACTATATGCATGAAAAAAGCCGCATAGCTCAATTCGTTCGAACATGCGGCAAAAAAAGCCGGCTCAGCATTCACATCATTAATTCAATTGCAGCTTATGCAGCTTAATCAATAGAAACAGTTCAGTTCGTTTCTGTTCAATTCATAATCCACGGAGGATTGCAAATCACCGAGCTGATTTACCCATGAATTGACGTTAACGCGAAGCCTGCGGAAACCGAGGCGCTCATAAACATGCTGAGCACGTTTGTTGCGCAGGTTCGTGTCCAAAACGATTTTTGCATAGCCAAGGCGAAAGAGTTCGCTTATCAGCATTGTCAGAAAGATTTTTCCCAGACCCTGTTCCTGTTTTGTAAAGTCGCAAATTTTGATTCCGATTTCGGCAGCGGCGGCAGAGGCGCCGGGCTGTTGTTCGGATTCGTCGGCCTCGGCGGGGACGGTACGATAACTTGCTTCGCCTATCGGCTTTCCGTATTGTTCCAAAATCAGCCTGTGGCACCCGGTGCTGTTTGAAATGTCGGAAGCTATTTTTTCGGCGGTTGTTTTGAGCCCGTTCGGGAAACCTGCGTGCGCCATAATACGCCCGCTGTTCCACCAGGCAGCGAGCTGAACACTGTCCGCAGAGGTCGCATCGCGGATAGTCAGCGATTTATAACGAATATTCATATCAAAAACTCTTATCAAACTTGAGCGGCAGCCGCAGCCGAATGCAGCGCTTAACGCACCGAAAATGCCGCAGCGGCCGAACTGCTTCGGTTTATGCGAAATAACCTTATTGCAATCGGCGGATTATTCCCATTCAACGGCGTCAATGGACACAAGGTATTGCTCCATGAAATCCATATAATCGTCCACAAGGCGCATCAGATAAGTCTGATACCTGCTGAATTTCGACGAAACGGATTTGAGCATATGTTCGTAAACATATTCCTCATCATAGGGCGAATCGTCTTCAGCAATCTTTCTGAGATATTCGTCGTCAATGGCAACAAGCGCAGAGATGATTTCCTCCAGCTGTTCATCGGGAATAAAATCGAAATCTCCCGCGTTGCGGAATTTGCCCGCGATAAAATCTTTTGCGGCAATAATATCGAGTTCCATGTTGTTTTTGTCCTTTCGGTTAGTAAATTCAGTGATCGCCCGGAATGCGGATCGGCGGTCGCGTAAATTTCATTTTTTTGTTTCGCCGCATGTTTTTGCTTCACAAGCTTTGATGCAGCAGGAGGGTCTCTTTTTCGGAGACAGAATAAAGAAGGAGAAAGTGTATTTCATTGCAGTCACCACCTATGTTATTAAGATATAATAATTTTTAATTCCGTATATCGATTATCGATCGCGGGCAGCACGCACAACATCCAGCTCAACATCCGGAAGGCGGAGCGCAAGCTTGTCCGCAAAACTGTCTGCGCCGTCCTGCGGAGATGCCCCGAGAACGATAACAGAAACGTTGTGTTCAACGGCAAAATCGACCAATGCATCCATAACGCTGTCGGCACGAAGAATCGTAAGTTCCGCGTTCACGAGCAAGGCGCAGGTGAACAGGTATTCGATTGCATCCGCCTCAAAGGTCGTGTTCATGAAATTATGTCCCGTCTGTACGCAGTGGACGATGAAAAGCTTTTGATCATCCTTTTTGCGTTTTGCACCGTGGTTAATGAGTCGTTCGCATGAACGTTGGCCGGTCACACAGACCATCACGCCGCCGGAGGAGGGAGCCTCAGTTTGAATATCAGACATAAATAATCCCTGTACAAAACATTAAATTAACGAATCCGCAAACACTTAATCGAATTATCAAGCATCGGGACTCGGCTGCCGCCGCGCGGCATCTTTTTCGGAATCGGAAAGCACACTTTGAATCTTGTCCGGCATTTCGCGGGGCGGAAGGGCAAGAGCCTCTGCAACCGCCTCGATTGAGGTGACGGAACAAAAAAGATTCATGAAATGCTTATCGGTAAAACCTTCCGCAACGCAACGCTCGAATTGAGCAATCAACGGATCGTAAAACCCGTTGATGTTGACAATAATTACGGGCAGGTTGTGATAACCGAGTTGTTTCAGCGTCAAAACCTCCAAAAGTTCTTCAAGCGTTCCGAAACCGCCGCTGAGAGCAACAAAAGCATCGCTTCGGCTTTCCATAAGCTGTTTGCGTTCGTGCATTGTTGCGGTTTGAATGCGTTCGGTGCAGTGTTCAAAATAAATCCCCGGAATATTGAGCTTTTCGGGAATTACGCCGATGATCTTTCCGCCTGCGGAATATGCGCCGCGGGCAGCCGCACCCATAAGCCCGGTTCGCCCTGCGCCGAAAACCATACCGTGACCGTCAGATGCAAGACGATGCCCGAGCTTTTCGGCAAATTCGATATAACACTCGGGAATGTTGCTGCTTGACGCGCCGAATATGCAAACATTCATTATGATGACACCGGTCCTCCGCAGGGTGGCGCCCGTACGCGAAGGCCCTTTCGTTTAAGTAATAGATCAATGCGGAAAGCTTTGCCGCACAAGCGGTGCGGTGAAATCCTCTCCGTATACATTATAACATCAAATTCGCGAAAAGGGAAACAAAAAAATTGAAAATTTGCGGGCGAAACGTTGATATTTTTTCACAAAAACGGGATAAAGTGTAATTTTGTGAAAAAAATGAAACCGTGCAGGCGGTGAATTGCCGTATAGGCTGAATAGTTTGGGCAGAGTGCGGTCACGATTGAAAAAGACAAGAAAAGATATATTTTGCAGAAAAGGCAAAAATGTGACTTCGGCGGTTGTAATCAGCCCATTTGTTTGCTACAATGGTCAAAACAGAGTAGGTGGCAGTGAGTTGGCAAGTGCCGGGGATACAGGGAGTTGATTCCCGGACGAAAACTCATGTGCGTTCGGCAAATACAAGGCAAAGAATGCTGTGCCGTGCGCAGAATGTTTGTTGCTGTGCTGTCGCCGCATCCCGCTGTTACATAGGCTTTCGGCTTTCGAAAACGGATTGAAAATTTTGTTTTCACGGCTGCTCCGGGGCGAGCGGCAGGCTGCCGCGCCGGTAACAACGAATGCTCGGTTCAAAACACGGAGGATTCGATTTTTTTATGCAAAAATTAAAACCGGTTGAACAGCAGTTCAACAAAAACAACAGACCTTACAACACAAAAGCAATCTTCAGTCACCCGTTCTGCCCGGAATTCTGGCGCTGCGCGGCAGGCGAATTCAAAAATTGGCGAATGCTTGTTTTTGCTGCCGTCATCATTGCAATGCGCATTGCGGTAAAGGCCGTGAAAATTGTTATCATACCCGGGGCGCTGAATTTCGGCTTTGATTTCATCGTCAACTCGGCGGGTTCAATGATCTACGGCCCGCTTGTGGGCCTTTTGGTAGGCGCGGTAAGCGACACGATCGGAGCGGTTCTTTTCCCGACGGGAGCTTATTTTTTTCCGTTTATCTTTGTCGAAATGCTCAGCAGCTTCATTTTCGGCCTTTTCCTTTATCGCGCAAAGCTGTCAAGCTGGCGCGTAATAGCCTCGCGATTTGCGGTCGTTGTTGTTTGCAACTTCATCGTAAATCCGCTTGTTATGACACTGTATAATGCGGTCACGGGTGCGGACCCGTACAAATTCATCACGATTGCACGCGTCATTAAGAACGCCGCAATGTTCCCGCTGGAATCCGTTGTGCTTGTGATTTGGCTTGGTGCAATTTCAATGGCACTTTACAAGATGCATCTGCTTCCCGAAAAGCCGCCGATGATTAAAGTCAGCGCCGCCAACATTGCTGCGCTTGTTTGCGCCGCGGTTATTTCGGCACTGGCAATTTTCGGTTATGTTAAATGGAAAAAATCAAACACAAAGCCGAAGCCGGAATCAACTCCCGCCCCGATAACGGAAACGGCCGCACCGACGGGAGATGTGCCGAATACGCCGTAAAAAGTGAATATCCGCACCGCGAATAATGCTGTGATCACCTCCGTCCGCTTTCCAACAGCGCGCCCCGTCGGAGGTGATTTTGGTTGTTGATTTTTTATTAAAAATAAAGTATACTGTGCATGAAATCTGCGCTTAAACGTCCGAATCCCGTTTGCGGGTCAATTTTGTCGGCGGCGCACAATTTAACGGTTGGAAAGGTTGATTTCTCCAAATGAAAAAAAACGTCAGAGTGATTTCACTCGCCCTTGCTGCTTTGCTTCTTGTTTCGGCATGTTTTTGCATTACGGGCTGCAAAAAGCATGAAGTTAAAATGACAGAGAAGAATAACGGACTCTACGACTATGAAGAGGTTCGCCAGATTAACGAAACGCTGCGGATGCCCTACCCGCTCGGCACCAGGGAAGCGGCATTCGGTTCGGAGTTCGAATCCTACGGCGGCATTCCCGACCATGCGGAGATTTTCCGTTCAAAGGATAATCTTGATATTACATACACTCTGAGCACTCTTGAACTGAAGTACGGAGAACCGGATAAAAACGCGGAGCTTATCGCAACCGGGTTCACGATTCGCGCCGCAAACAAGACCATCATTCGCAATGCGGACGGTTCAACGACGCCGCTCTATACCACCGACCGTGCGGTTCTCGGAATAAGCGTCGGCAACAGCATCGACAAAGCCAAAGAAAAGCTGCTGGATGCCGGCTATGAACAGATTTATGAGGAAACTCCCGTTGACGACGGTTTGCCGCACAGCCGAGAGTTTTCATTCCGCAAGGGCATAGTCATTGTTTCGTTTGCCGTCGAAACCGAGAACGATATTTCAAGCATACGCGTTTGGATTCCTTACCGCGATAAAGACATTGACGCGCTGAACAAAAAGAGTCATCTTCCTGCGGATCTCGGATTGTTCTACTCTGTTATGATTAATCCGAATTTTAAATATTCCGGAAAGAACACAACGTCAAGACGCTATGAAAGCGAGGATGGCTGCGTTGCGATCATGCGCGGCTTCCCTGATGTTAAGGATGCGGCAATGACGGCGGAGGTCAGCTTTACTTCAACCGAATACGATGCTCTCGGCGCTAAAGTCGGAATGACATCCGAAGAGGCGGAAAACATCCTCACCGAAGCGGGCTGCACAAAAGATTCGGATGGATTGTACGTATTCGGCAATGTTGCCGCAATTCGGCTCACCGTTGAAAACGGCACCGTTGCAAGGATTGCAGCAACACTGCGCCCTTCAACCAATCTTACGGATACTGCTATTTCGGGCGATGAAGCAAATCCTTCGCCTGTGCTCGATGAAAACGCAAGGAAGGCAAACGACTGAGTTTTCAAAGCGGCGGCTTATTAAATTGAATCAGTAAACAGTGAACGATCCTTCGGCGCGAATATGCCGAGGGATCGTTTTTTTGCGGAAAAGGCGAGGATATTAATGTTCAATTGCCCTTAACAGGGAATTCTGCGCCTTTTTTGTCAGTTCAATTTAAACGAAAAAAAACACTTGCATATGTCATGAAAATGTGCTAAAATATCATATATGTAACAGCGGGTGACGAGAGAGATACTGCGGGTCTGCCAAACGCGGTTCTTCCGTGACAGGGCAGGCGGCATTGCAGCCCTCCGGCCGTTTATAAAGAAAAGGAGGCGATCGAATGAATAAAATCATCACTATAGGCAGGGAATTCGGCAGCGGCGGACGTGAGCTTGGGCGAAGGCTTGCCGAAGAGCTTGGAATTGCATACTATGATCGCGAAATTATTGCCGAAATCGCGAAGCGCACGGAGCTTTCGGAGCAGTATGTGCAGCAAATTGTTGAACATCGTCCGTTGAATTTGATGCCGATAACAATCGGACACAGCATTTGTCCCGTTCCGCATCCGCTTATGGAGCAGAACCGGGAAATTTATTGTCAGCAGGCACAGATTTTGACGGAAATGAGCGAAAAATCCGACTGTGTGCTTGTCGGCCGCTGCGCGGACTATATTTTAAAAGATAAAAATCCGCTCAAAATCTTTGTTTATGCGGATATGGCAAGCAAAATTGCGCGCTGCCGACTGAAAGCACCCGAAAACGAACATTTAAGCGACCATGAAATGCGCAAACAAATCAAACGAATCGACCGCAACCGCGCAAAATATTATGAGTTCTACACGGGAAGAAAATGGGGAGACAAGCTCAATTACGACCTGTGCATAAACACAACCAACACCGAAATCAAAAAAATAGTTCCGCGAATTGCAAAACTTTTTTGATTTAAAACTGGAAAACGGGAGGCCTCGGTCACTTGACAAAATTGATTCTGCGCAGTTTGAGTTTTGAAAAGACCGAAGCCGTTAAATATCGCCGAGCCGGGGGAACGGACTCAGAACTTCTTTCCCCTCGGCTCTTTTTTGCTTTCGGAGCATGACGCACGCTGCGAACATTGCGAAGCGGGCAGCTTCGGCGCGGTTGACACATATGCGGACAGATGATAGAATTCTGTAAGGAATATTAAAAACATTTCGGCTTTCGCAAAGGGAATTCGGTTTCTTTTTTTAAGCCGATTAGAACAGCACGGAGGATGAGTCCATGTTTGAAGCTCCCGTACCTATGCCGCGCCTTGCGCCGCAGCCGCCGATATACTTTTGCCCGAAAGCGGCGGGCGAATTGGTGCTTGACGGAAATATTAATAAACCGTTCTGGAATAAGGTGCCGTTTACCGAGGATTTTGTTGATATCAGCGGCGGTGACTTTCCGACGCCGCGTTTCCGCACCCGAGCAAAAATCTGCTGGGATGAGCGGAACCTCTATATTGCTGCCCTGCTGGAAGGCAATGAAATCTGGGCAACGATAAAACAGCGCGACAGTGTCATGTATTATGATAATGATTTCGAGGTTTTTATTGACCCGAGCGGATCGACGCATAATTACATGGAACTTGAAATGAATGCGTTCAACACGCAATGGGATTTGCTCCTTACAATGCCGTACAGAAACGGAGGAAGATCCGTCACTGCGTGGAACATGCCCGGGGTTGAAACCGCCTGCATGATTTCCGGAGAGGTAAACAATCCCGCGGCAGACAACAAATTTTGGTCGGTTGAAATTAAAATTCCGTTCGCCGGATTGACGGAGACCTACTCGAAAGAAAAAAACCCTCCCGAACTTGAACGCTGCTATCCTGTGCGCAATGCACCGACGACGGGTGAAGTTTGGCGGATGAATTTCTCGCGCGTGCAATGGACGGTTGACGTTGCCGACGGAAAATATGAAAAACGCACAGGCACGGACGGAAAACCCCTGCCCGAAGATAACTGGGTTTGGGCAGCAACGGGACTTATCGATATACATTACCCGGAAACATGGGCATATGTCTTTTTTACCGAAAACGGTGAAAGCTGCCCGATGCCGGAGGAAGAGAAGATAAAGCTCGAAATGTACAAAATTTATTATGCGCAGCATGAATACTGTCGCCGTTTCGGATGCTTTGCAAAAACGGCGGAGGAAGCGGCGGCCTGCCTGCCGACGGGGTTCGCATACGATGCGGATGCTGCGAAAAAAACAATCGTTGAAACAACATCACGGTATTTTGAACTGAGCCGCAAACTGACGTGCGGAAAAACAATGGTTGTCCAATGCGACGGATTTAATTACATTGAGTAAAGGAGAAAAGTATGAAACGGGTTTTCACTGCATCGATGCACCATGAATCAAATTCGTTCAATCCGATTATTGCGGGCGAAAGCGAATTTTCGGTCATTCGCGGGGCGGAAATTTTCAACAGATTCAAGGAAAACGATGCCGCAACGGGAATAATCAAGACCCTGCTTGCGGCAGGATACGAGGTTGTGCCTTCCGTTTTAACAAGCGCGGTGCCGAACGGTGAGGTTGATATTGATTTTTATAACAAAATAAAAAAAGAGATTATCGAAACCGCTGTTGCGGAAAACAAAAGGCAGCCGCTTGATGCGGCGGCACTTGCATTGCACGGCTCAATGTATATTCACGGTTTGGGCGATGCGGAGGGCTTTCTTCTGGAGGAGCTTCGCGCCGCGCTGCCCGAAATTCCGATTTTCTGTTCGCTCGACACACATACAACAATGACGCAGCGTATGCATGATAATGCCGACGGATTTGCGGCATTTAAATGCGCACCGCATACGGACAGATACGAAACGGGTGTTAAGGCGGCTGAGATGACGATTGCAGCCCTTGAACGCGGAGTGAAAGCGAAATCCGCCTGGGTGCGCGTTCCTTTCCTTGTTGCGGGCGAAAAATCCTCTTCAACGGTGGAACCCATGCGCTCGCTTGCCGAAAAAACGAGGGCGGCGGAGCGTGAGCCGGGCATTCTTGCGGCATCGTATTTAATGGGTTTTCCGTGGTGCGATAATGAAAACAGCTCTGCCGCAGTGTACGTCACGGCAGAAAATCAGGCTCTTGCGGATGAATGCGCAATTCGCCTTGCCGAGGAGCTGTGGGCGCGCCGCGATGAATTTTGTTTTCAAACGGAAACATATCCCGAAGCGGAAGCTCTGGATGCGGCATTCGAAGGGGTTCGAACCGGCGGTCCGTTTCCGATTTATCTTTCGGATTCGGGAGATAACCCGACAGCAGGTTCAACATCGGACTGCACGGGCTTCCTGCGCCGCATAATGGAAGATCCACGTACCGACGAGCTTGAAACGCCTGTGGTATTCGGCGGAATCTACGACCCGGAAGCAACCCTTCTTTGCAGGGACAAGGTCGGGCAGGAGCTGACGTTGACTTTCGGAGCAAAGTTCGACAGAAGCTCTTCGGTTCCGATTACGGCAAAGGGAACGGTTCTCGCCTATATCAAAGGCTGGAATAAATTTCACGGAGTCGGCGATATTGCTCTTTTCCGCTCATGCGGGGTTGATATTGTGCTGAGCGAAAACCATATCGGTTACGGCTTGCCTGCCGTGTTCGGCGATTTGGGAAGGAATCCTGCCGATATGCAGATTGTGGTATGCAAACTGGGTTATCTCACCGCGCAGCAGGCAGCATATGCAAAACGCAGCATTATGGCACTTTCAAAGGGCAGCACGAACGAGGATTTGACAAGCCTTGACTACAGGCATATTCCGCGTCCGATTTTTCCGCTGGATACGGATTTTTCGTTCGAGCCCGCCGAAAACCTTATTCGCAAAACAAAATAACATGCTCCGGAACGCGGGGAACACAGTGTTTGCGAAACACAGTGTTTGCGAAATCGGATTTTTTGAACGGAGACGGAAATGAATCGGGAAATTTACGAAAGAACAAGGAAATTCTGCGCGATGCGCTTCGGAATGTTCATCCACTGGGGCCTTTATGCAATTCCCGCAAGGGGCGAATGGGTGATGTCCAATGAAAAAATGAGCGTTCAGCAATACAAAAAATACTTTGATGAGTTTAACCCGACTGATTTTGATGCAAAACGCTGGGCATCGGTTTGCAGGCAGGCGGGAATGAAATACGCTGTTTTAACGGCGAAACATCACGACGGTTTCTGCCTTTTTGACAGCAAATTGACGGAATATAAATCCACAAACACGCGTTTCGGGCGGGATATTGTGCGTGAGTTTCTGGAAGCATTCCGTGCGGAAGGAATTGCCGTAGGGCTGTATTTTTCGCTGCTTGATTGGAGCCATCCGGATTTCCCGAAATATGCGGACAGGCATCACCCGATGCGCGGCCGCGAAGAATACCGCGGCGAACAAATTGATTTTGACAACTATCTTAACTTCATGCACGGGCAGGTAAAGGAACTCGTCACCGGCTACGGCAAACTTGACCTGCTTTGGTTCGATTTTTCCTATGATGATATGGCGGGCGAAAAATGGCGGGCTTCCGACCTCATTTCAATGGTGCGTAAATATCAGCCGAATGTCTGCATTGACAACAGGCTTGAAGGTTCCGGCGAAAAATACGGAAGCATTGCAACCGTCTCGCCTCTGCCGTACAGCGGAGATTTTGTAAGCCCGGAGCAGATAATTCCGCCGCACGGCATATTCGATGAACGTGGGGAGCGCATTCCGTGGGAACTTTGCGCAACGCTGAACGATCACTGGGGTTATTGCGAAAGCGACAAAAACTATAAATCAGCAGCACTTATAATCAAAAAGCTCGTTGAATGCGTTTCAAAGGGCGGAAACATGATTTTGAACATCGGCCCGGATGCGCGGGGAAACTTCCCCGAAACGGCGGTTGAAGAGCTTCGGAAAGTCGGCGCGTGGCTTTCGAAAAACGGATGCAGCATTTACAACTGCGGACACAGCGAAATTGAAAAACCCGAATGGGGAAGGTATACGGAGCCGCTTGAAATGCGGGAGGATAAACAATTTCGGACGGTTTTTGCGCATGTTTTCGAACCGGCCCTCGGTGCGCTGCCGCTTTTCGGGATACGGGCTGATGCGCTTGAGTCGGTGCGGCTTGCGGCAACGGGCAGCGAGCTTCGCCGCGGGGAGGCATGGAATTCGGTGCTGTATCGGGAAACACCGCTTGTAAGTTTCGGCGCAAACCCGGTTTATACTTACGCGTTGCCGGATGAAGTTGACACTGTGCTCGTGCTGAAAATCCGAAAAGATACCGGAAATTGAAAACAATAACAAAAAACGGAGAGCGAACAGACAGCCCGCTCCCCGGGAGTGAGCAGGTTGTCTGAACCTGCTCACTCTTTATCTGAGTTGCCACACAGCTTAATTCATTTTGGTTTGCGCTCAATTGTTCGGCACACGGCTCAAAGCGGTTTAAAAACCGCGGCTTGCCGTCAGCAGCGCAGAATGCCCTTCAGTTCGTCAAGCAATTGGTTAATATAATTTTTGTTGATACTGTAATAATTCCGATTGCGGTCAATTCGTGTGTTCACAAACTTTGCCTGCACAAGCTTGCCCATATGATGATAAATGTTCGGGGTTGTCAATGTCCGGGGGCAAGATTGCCGATAAATTCGGATTGACGAGACAAAAAGTCTTTTATCATATGTCAAAACTTTTAACGCTTGGACTTGTGGAATGCAATGCAGAAAGCGGACGACCGTACTACTCGCTGAAAAAACAGTCGTTGGAAGAAGTCATAGCTGCAATAAGTATGCTTGTGAACGAGGACTGAAAAAGCAACATAAATGATTGGTGTTTTTCTGCGGATTCCGTGTTTGCGTGTTCCGCGAGCTGCACCGGCTGTCGGCACTGAGCCGAAAAAATCCCCCGCGTATGCCTCCCTTGCACGCGGGGGATTTCTTTTTTCTTCGTAATGAAAAATCGGGAATCGGAAGTGAAGAATAAACCATTGCCATGATAAAACCAAGTCGGAAACAAGCGGTCGGCACACCGCAGAGACAGCAGAAAAATATATTATTAATATGTAACAAAAAAACTTGACATGCCCAAATATGTCTCATATAATGTGTACATGAGGGACGGCAGCTGTGGCATACGTTAAACCGTCAGGGTTATATTTCCCTCGAGGCAACAGCATGCAGACATAGCCGTACGGCGTTTCGTTTTGTACCAAGCTTCCGCGTGCCTCAGAAATACATGAAAGGACACTGTGCGGTCTTTTCAAACAATTGACGTTGAAATGAAAACAGAGTTGAATGGAGGAAAAAGACTATGAAGAAACGCATCTTTGCACTTGTGCTCACCGTGTTGTTCATCGTGGCTGCCGTTCCGGTTGCAGGCGTTGGGGAAACGCCGGAGGGCTATGACGAGCATGATTATTGGAAAATCCGTAATTTTTTGGAGATTGCGGACGAGAACAATATCAAGAACGGTAACAAGATTTCCGAAAACTATTCCCCTTACGATCCCACCACATGGACCGGTACAGACAGCAACGGCTATTCGACGGAATGCGTATGGACTTCGGACGGACATTTGCGTTCGGTATACTTCCAAGCCTCCGATGTCGTTGGTGAGCTTGACGTGAGCGGATGTACAAAACTGTATACACTTGCCGCTTACGAGAACAGGATCACAGGTTTTGATGTGTCCGGCTGCAACGAACTGAATACTTTAACACTGAACAATAATCAGATTTCCACCGCAAACGTGAGAGACCTTCCGGCTCTTTATATAGCTGCTTTCGACTACAACCTTCTTACAGAGCTGGAATTGCCAAACTGCCCGAATATCGGACTTATAACCGCACCCGGGAACCGGATAACTTCATTCGATGCACAAATGTACAGAGGAACGCAATTGTACGGTCTGAATCTTTCATATCAGGATTTGAGCGGCGCGCTCGATTGTCATGGCATCGATACTTTGAACTTTCTTTCGGTGGAAGAATGCAGTCTTGATGCAATCAATTTGACGGGCTGCACCGGCCTTTTGGACATCGTTGTTATGGGTAATAATCTGACCGAACTGGATTTAAGCGAGGCGTCGGCCAGATCCATTGGATGCAATGATAACATGCTTACATCGCTGATTCTTCCTGATAACCTTGATGGAATTGATTCGATATTCTGCCAAAACAACTGTCTCAGCGAGCTTGACATAAGCGGCTGCGGAAACATCTGGACGCTTGCCACATCCAACAACAGGCTTGAACAGAGTCATTGGCGTTCCGAAAGGTATGGAGTGGATTACAATCTTATGTCTGAAGGCAGTGGCTATGTGGGCTTTTTCTCAGACACGATACCTTATGCCGGCGGCGTATGCTACACGAATGCAGTTGCGACACCGAGTGAGGGAGCTCAGTTTGCCGGCTGGTACACCCCGGACGGAACTCTGGTTTCATCCGAACCGGAGTTTGAACTTGGAATATTCAACATGGCGAATTGGGCTTGGTTTTCCGAGTGTGAACAGCCGGAGTTGATAGCGCGCTTTGTCGGCGGCATAACCCTCGGCGACGTGAACGGAGATAATTCAATAGGCTTAGAGGATGCAATTATCGTGCTGAGATACACAATGGGGTTGGCGGCACTGACGGACGAACAAATTGAACGAGCCGATTTTAACTCAGACGGTACGGTGGATGCGCAGGATGCGATTCTGATACTCCGTCATGCTCTCGGGGTTTCTGCCTGAAGTGTTCATCACTTTTGAACTGACGGAAGTCAAGACAGGCAGAGTGAACTCCATCAGTCATATACAGTAAAAAAGAACTTGCGGGACGGAAAGCTCAAGGTCAGATGTGATTGCATTTGACCTTGACTTTGCCGTTGCGCCTGAGAAATGCATTGCCGGATTGGGCAGGCATTTACGAAAGAATAAATACTGAAAGGATGATTCGTGCTGAATACGATGCAGAGCAACACATACGGAATCAGAACGGAGCTTATACCGCTGATTGAAACTTTCGATTACCTCAGCGGCAGGGCGAATGGAGAAAGAATCTATATTAATGAACAAGAGGCTTGCGAGAGACACCCGTATTTGAGAAAAAAAATTAAGGAAATTTTGCGCAAAGGTATAGAATTTGAAAAAGAATTGGATGAAGCTGTTCATGTTGACGAATCGGAACTGCAATACTTTTTTAAGGATCTTTCGACTAATTGCAGCATTGCCAGAATGCTCATAATGCCGTATACCTTCATGGGCGAAGCTCGATCGGGCAAGTTCTTTTTTGAGGAGCTTTTGAATATGAACCCGCAGCAGCGTATCAAAAAAATGTGCTGTCATATGCAAAATTTTGACAGCTCACAGAATTTTGATTACGAGAGCCTCGTGGAGTATGTAATGAAATTGCCGATAAGCGGCATGAACAAGCTGAGTATTGTGGAATGCTGCGGCAACTACGAGCAGAATTGCATGCGGCTTGAGCATTTTATGAGTCCGATTGTCAAAATTGTCGATGAAAAGCTGGTGCGTTTTGAAGAGGATGTTAAAAAGTGGGAACGTGATATTCAGCAGGTTGGCGATGTATGCACCTATGTATCCGAACATTCACGTTTGAAAATGCCGAAGTGCGATTTTACAATATTCCCTTCGATACACAACGGACTTATGCTTGCCATGTCTTATTGGGACAAAAGAATTTGCATCGGTGAAAAAGGTTGTGCAGGGGAGATGTGGCTTGGTTTGGGTTTCAGGGACTATATGGAAAGTGTTTCAAACGAAAGCAGTACGTCACGCGTAGTCGGAATATTCAGCGGACTTTCGGACGAGATTCGCTTTGAAATATTAAAAGCGATAGCGCAGCGAAAGACAATGTCCGGGGGCGAGATTGCCGATAAATTCGGATTGACGAGACAAAAAGTCTTTTATCATATGTCGAAACTTTTAACGCTTGGACTTGTGGAATGCAATGCAGAAAGCGGACGACCGTACTACTCGCTGAAAAAACAGTCGTTGGAAGAAGTCATAGCTGCAATAAGTATGCTTGTGAACGAGGACTGAAAAAGCAACATAAATGATTGGTGTTTTTCTGCGGATTCCGTGTTTGCGTGTTCCGCGAGCTGCACCGGCTGTCGGCACTGAGCCGAAAAAATCCCCCGCGTATGCCTCCCTTGCACGCGGGGGATTTCTTTTTTCTTCGTAATGAAAAATCGGGATGAAAAAATCGGAATTCGGAAATTCGGGAACCGATGGGTTGACAAGGGAGAAATTCATACGGTTCCCGCCGCGCTTCCGTTATTGCTTTTGCCCGATAATGAAGCTGCCTTTTTCATCCGCATCAACGGTCAGGGTTGAACCTTCCTCGGGCGAATTTTCAATGATGAACCGCGCAAGCAGGGATTCGATATGCCCCTGAATGTATCTCTTGAGCGGACGGGCACCGAACAGCGGATCGGCACCGTTTTTGATGATGGCGGCTTTTGCACTTTCGGAAACGCTGAGATTCAGGCGGTTTGCCTGCAAACGCTTTGCAAGGTCTGCAATAAGCAGGTCAACAATGCCGTGCATATCCGCATCTGAAAGGGCGTTGAAGAACACGATTTCATCCAGCCTGTTGATAAATTCGGGGCGGAATTTCGTGCGCAGCAGCTTGTGCAGCAGCTCCTCGGTTTCGGTCGTTATCCTGCCGTCCTTTGCCATGCTGCTCAGGATCAAATCGCTGCCGATGTTGCTCGTCAAAATGATGATCGTATTCTTAAAGTCAACGGTGCGGCCCTGTCCGTCCGTAATTCTGCCGTCGTCAAGCACCTGGAGCAGAACGTTCAGAACGTCCGGATGCGCCTTTTCAACTTCATCAAACAGAAGCACTGCATAGGGTTTCCTGCGAACGGCTTCGGTGAGCTGGCCGCCCTCGTCATAGCCGACATATCCCGGAGGGGCACCGATAAGACGGGAGACGGAGTATTGCTCCATGTATTCGCTCATATCGATACGAACCATGCTGCGCTCATCGTCAAACAGCGCCTCGGCAAGCGCTTTGCACAGCTCCGTTTTGCCGACACCGGTGGGGCCGAGGAACAGGAACGAACCTATCGGACGATTGGGGTTCTGTATTCCTGCACGGGATCTTAAAATTGCATCGCAAACGCGCTGAACGGCGTCATCCTGTCCGACAATGCGTTTATGCAGCTGGGAGTCAAGCCGCAGAAGTTTCTTGCGCTCGCTTTCCATGAGCTTTGAAACCGGGATACCCGTCCACCGCGCAACGATTTTTGCAATCTCCTCGGAGGAAACATGGTCGCGGAGCAGACTGTTTTCGCGGTTTGCGGCAAGAGCCTCTTCCTTTTGCAGCTCTTTTTGCAGGCCGGGCAGCTCGCCGTATTTCAGCTGAGCGGCACGGTTAAGATCGTATTCGTTTTCTGCGCGGGCAATATCCGCGTTAACCTGTTCAATGCGTTCACGGAGCTGCTGAACCTTTGAAATTGCATTGCGCTCGTTGTCCCAACGCGCTTTCATGTTGTTGAACTTGTCGCGCTTTTCGGCAAGCTCGCGGCGAATTTCGGCAAGGTGTTCCTGCGTGTGTTCGTCATTGTCGCCGGTGAGAGCGGTTTCTTCAATCTCCAAACGCATTATTTCCCGGGAAATTTCGTCCATTTCGGAAGGCATGGAGTTCATTTCCGTCTTGATGAGCGCACATGCCTCGTCAACAAGGTCGATAGCCTTGTCGGGAAGGAACCTGTCGGAAATATAACGGTCGGAAAGCGTTGCGGCGGCAATAAGTGCCGAGTCGTGAATCTTGACGCCGTGATAAACTTCATAGCGTTCCTTCAAACCGCGAAGGATGGCAATCGTGTCCTCAACGGAGGGTTCGGCAACGGTCACGGGCTGGAAACGGCGCTCGAGTGCGGCATCCTTTTCGATGTATTTGCGGTATTCGTCAAGCGTTGTTGCGCCGATGCAGTGCAGTTCGCCGCGTGCCAGCATGGGCTTCAGAATGTTGCCCGCATCCATTGCGCCGTCGGTCTTGCCGGCGCCGACAATGGTGTGAAGTTCGTCGATGAACATGATGATCCTGCCTTCGCTGCGCTTGATTTCGTTAAGCACCGCCTTCAGCCTTTCTTCAAATTCACCGCGATATTTTGCGCCCGCAACAAGGGAACCCATGTCCAGTGCAAAAAGTCTGCGATCCTTCAGATTGTCGGGGACGTCGCCGCGTACGATACGGAGCGCAAGCCCCTCGGCAATTGCGGTTTTGCCGACGCCGGGTTCACCGATAAGGCAGGGGTTGTTCTTTGTTTTTCGTGAAAGAATGCGGATAACGCTGCGGATTTCGTTATCTCGGCCGATAACGGGGTCAAGCTTCTGCGCCCGGGCAAGTTCGGTCAGATCCTGTCCGTATTTGTTAAGAACATCATAGGTGCTTTCCGGATTATCGGAATTCACCCTGCTGTTGCCGCGGACGGCCTTCAACGCTTCAAGGTATTTGTCGCGGACGATTCCGAACCGTTTGAGCAGGGGTTTCACAACATAGTCGGCGCGTTCGATAAGGCCGAGCATGATATGCTCAACGGAAACGAAACTGTCGCCCATGCGCTTTGCTTCCTCTTCGGCGCGGGTGAGCACGGAGTTCAGCTCCGGAGTCATATAAACCTGCCCGCCGCCGCTGCTTCCGAAGGTTGCCTGCTTGTCAAGCTCCGTGTCGATTGCGGCGCGGAGTTCATCCGTGGAAATACCCATGGATGCCATAAGCTGGGCGTTCAAATCATCCGGATCGTCAAGAAGGGCATGAAAAACGTGAATTTGCCCGACTTGGGTATTCCTGCGCTCCTCGGCAAGCGATTGCGCCTGCTGAAGGGTTTCAAGGGTTTTTTGGGTCATTTTATTAGCGTTCATAAGGTAAACCTCCTTGAGGTATTGTTTCCGTAACGGTGTTCCTTTTAATCAGGAACATTGTCCCGTGCAAACGGGGCTGCATCAAGCTGCTGCCCGAATGAAACGGGGCGTTATCAGAGAGGCACGGGAAGGTGCTTCCCCGACCGCCGAGGGGCTGAGGTTCGGCGGTTCAAATCGGGTTGTTAGCACTCGTTCTCTTTGAGTGCTAACATTATATAACACTCCGACGCGAAAAGCAACAGCAAACAAATAATGTTTCAAATTTGTCACATTAATGCCAAAAATCGAGCGGCAGCTGCTCATTATTGATTGCCGATTCCCAATTGAACATTGCCCGCCCTATACAAATATGGTATAATAACCGCATACGAAAGGCATTTGCTGCCGAGCAAAAAACAAGGCAGCCTTTCGGAATAATTCCTTTGGAGGGAAAATACCCGTGAAAATTCTGAAGCACATTGTGATGTGGAAATTTCTTGACAATGCGGAAGGCAAAACAAAAGCGGAGAACATGCGCTTTGCGGCGGAAAATCTTCGTGCACTTGTCGGTGTTGCGCCGACGCTTCTGAAGCTCAGCGTCGGCGAGGATGTTCTCGGCAGCCCCGCAAGCTTTGATATGGCTCTTGTTGCCGACTTCAAAAGCGTTGAGGATATGCTTGCGTACCGCGATTTTCCCCGTCATGCGGAGATATCAAATTATATCCGCCGTGTGATTTCCGATAGGAAAGTTGTGGATTTTTTTATTGAAACCGACGAGAACTGAACAAAAGCTTCGAGTGTTGAAAACGATGCGGAAAGACTGCATCAAAATAATCCACATTATCCACAGGTTCGTGTGGATAACACGTCCGAACAGTGTAAAAATGTGGATAACTTGCCCGAATCGGGGAGTTTTTTGCAAAAAATGCCTGTTAAACGCGGCTTTGAATGTGGATAAGCTGAGGATATAACGGCGTCATAACAGTTTGCACCGAAAGGGAACCGGGAAAAAGATTTGAACATTAAACTTTAAATCCGAACCTCGGGCAGCTTTCCGACAGGGATTTTACAACGAAGCCGGCCGTGGCCGGCTGCAAAATGCAAAGAAAAGAAAGGAGATTTTCGCCGAAGCGAAAGTCATGGTCATAAAAATGAATTACAACGTTAAACTTTCTGATGAAGTTCGCGAGGCACTTGCGCTGGGAAGACCCGTTATTGCGCTTGAAAGCACGATTATTGCGCACGGAATGCCTTATCCGCAGAACGTCAAAACGGCTCTTGCGTGCGAACGTCTGGCACGTGCGCACGGCGCGGTTCCCGCAACGATTGCGATCATCGGAGGTCAGCTTTGCGCGGGCCTTACCGAGGAACAGATAGAGTATCTCGGCAGGGAAGGACGGAATGTTGCAAAAGTCAGCCGCCGCGATATTCCTTATATCATGGCAAAGGGTGCGGACGGCGCAACGACGGTGGCCGCAACGATGTTCATTGCAAGCCTTGCGGGCATAAAAGTGTTTGCAACGGGCGGCATCGGCGGCGTGCATCGCGGCGCGGAAACAACCATGGATATTTCCGCCGACCTTACGGAGCTTGGAAGAACGCCTGTTGCAGTCGTTTGCGCGGGCGCAAAGAGTGTGCTTGATATCGGCTTGACGCTTGAGTATCTTGAAACGCAGGGTGTGCCCGTTGTCGGCTTCCGCACGAACAAAATGCCCGCATTTTACACGCGGGACAGCGGTTATAACACTCCTTGCAGATGCGATTCGGTTGAGGAGCTTTCGGATATGGTCGGCGCAATGGCAAATATTCCAATGCGCAGCGGCATGGTTATTGTGAACCCGATTCCGAAAGAATTCGAAGCCGACGAGGACATGATCGACCGTGCAACCACGAAGGCTCTGCGTGAGGCCGAAAAGAACGGCATCACGGGCAGGGATGTTACCCCCTTCCTGCTTGCGCGTATTGCGGAGCTTACGGAGGGCGCAAGCCTGAAGGCGAATATCGCGCTTGTTTACAACAACGTGCGCCTTGCCGCTTCCGTTGCGGCGGGAGTTATTCAGCCGGATTGAAGGCAGAACGGCAAAAGCCGTCCGCGCCCGTCCGCGTGACGGTGCCGCACAGGAAACGCTTTTTATTGCCTGTCCGAGGCAATACGGCAAACTGTTCTCGGGCAGGCTTGTTTAATTTGCTGTTGTGCAGGCGGAGCCTGCTGTCGGCTTGTTTCTCGGGAAACATTCCCGAGGGGAACAGGCATGAAAACCATCCCCGTGATTGAAGTTCTCGCGGGGGAGAGTTAACCCGCCGCTGCCGCAATTGCTTTTTTCGGGGCGAAGCCGAGCGTCGGCGCACTTTGTTGAGGAGGCATATAATGAAGAAAAAATTGCTGCGGTTCGCCGCACTGATGATTGCTTTGGCTTTTGTATTCACAGGCACTGCCTGCCGCGGAGGCGATGTTGTTGTTGACATAGGCCATGACACGCCTGCGCCGACAGCAAAGCCGACAACGTCGCCGACGGCCGAACCGACACCGGAGCCGACGGCCGAACCGACGCCGGAGCCCACCCCTGCGCCCGTTCACACAACGCTCATGTTTGTGGGCGATTTGATGTGCCTTTCAAGCCAGCAGCGCGGCGCGAAACAGCAGGCGGGCGGCAGCGGCTATGACTTTTCTCCGTCATTTGCATATGTCAGGGAAGTTTTTAACAATGCGGATTGCGTCATCGGCAATCTTGAAACATCGCTTTCGCATTCGTGGCCTTATGCAACGGAGCAGCGCAATATCGGCGGAATGCCCAACTGCAACGGGCCCAAGCAATATTTGGGAGCATTGAAATTTGCGGGCTTTGACGCGCTTGTGCTTGCAAACAACCATTGCTGCGATGCGGGAGTTCAGGGCATTATCGAAACCACTCAGGCGGTTGAGGAATACGGCTTTCCCTACACCGGACTTTTCCGCGAAAAGGACGCGCAGCGGTTCGTAATCCTTGATGTTAAGGGGATAAAAGTCGGCCTCCTTTCCTATGCCGAATTCTATAATTCAAAAGATAAAGCCGTTCGCGAAGCGGGCTGTGAATACATGATAAACACCTATTCAAAGGAACGCATTGCCGAGGATATTGCGGCGGCGCGGGCTGCCGGTGCGGAGCTTATCGTGGCCTATAATCATTGGGGCGCGGAACATACGCACCAACCCACACCGAAGGTCGTGACTCACGCTCAGGAGATGGCGGATGCAGGCGTTGATATCATAATCGGCTCACATTCCCATGCGGTTCAGCCCGTTGTTTGGCTCACGGCGGCGGACGGACGGCAGGTGCTTTGTGCATATTCAATGGGCAACTTTGTGTCCAGCATGGGCAGAAGCACCGCGAACGACACTTTTATTGCGGAAATCGGCATCGTTCGCGAGGGGGGAAGTGTGCGCGTGGAGAGCGAGAAATATCATCCCTGCCGCGTGTTCCCGCAGCTTAAAGGCTATTGGTATGTTGTTGTGCCGACGAATGTGACGATTGTTAATAGCATCATTCCGCAGCTTAAGGCGGCGGAAGAAAGGATAACGGCAATTGTAAACCCGGAGGGAAGATAAAATATCAGCATGAAGCTGCTTTCGAAAATCCTTGCATATGCTGCCGTGCCGTGCCTTGCTGCCGCGCTGCTGATAAGTTTTATCGGCCGGCTTTCGGGAGATAAGGTTTGGATTAAAAGGGAGTATGAAAAACTGGATATAAATGATTACACCGGCATGAGCACGGACGAGATGTGCACCGTGTATCTTCGCATGGTTGATTATATGAAGGGCGGGACGGATGAGCTTCAAACGGAAGTCACGGTGTTCGGTGAACGCACCGAAATGTTCGGCGAGCGGGAAATTTCGCACATGAGCGATGTCCGAAAGCTCTGGTTCGGGGTTGAAACAGCGAAATACATTCTGTTCGCCTTTGCAGCAATTGCGGCTGCGCTTGCTCTGTATGTTTACGGGCGGAGTGCCGCCGCCGTGCTTGCCCGCTGCTGGCTTATCGGGATTTGCGTCATTGCCTTCATTGCGGCTGTGCTTGCAGTTTGGGCTGCCGTGGATTTTTATTCGTTCTGGATACTGTTTCACGCAGTATTTCTGGATGTTCCGTCTGCAATGTTTGACCCGGCGGAAAGTTTGATGATTCGCATCTGCGTTCAGCAGCTTTTCAGCGATCTGATACTTCGCATTGCAGTTTACACCGTGAGTGCCTGTGCGGTTATAAGCATTCTCGCGGGGATTGTGTGCAAAACCTCGGGAGCAGGCAAGGGAACCGTGAAAAACAGACTTAGGGATGCCAAAGACTAATTTCACTTAATCAAATCAATCGTTCCGGTTACTGCCTGCGGAAGCGGGAGTCGGCTCGGAAAGTGAAAAGCGGTTTGGAAAGGAAAATCAATTTGAATTGGTCCGAAAAATGTGAACCCGCGCTGAAACGCTTTATGAGCGGGGAAAATGAACTTATACTCGGGATTGAATCCTCCTGCGACGAAACAGCCGCCGCCGTTCTGTGCGGCGGACGCAAAGTGCTGAGCATGGCGGTGCATACGCAAATTCCCGTTCACAGGCTGTACGGCGGCGTTGTGCCGGAAATTGCTTCCCGCAGCCATACGGAGCGTATAGGTGCCGTTGCGGATGAGGCATTAAAAACTGCCGGTGTCGGTTTGAATGACATCGGTGCAATTGCCGTAACCTGCACGCCCGGGCTGATCGGCGCACTGCTTGTGGGCGTCAGCTATGCAAAAGGCCTCGCATACGCCGCGAACATTCCTTTGGTCGGCGTGAACCATATTGCGGGGCATATCGCCGCAAACTATCTCACTTATCCGGATCTTGAACCGCCGTTTGTCTGCATTGTTGCTTCCGGCGGGCACAGCCATATCGTTCGCGTGGTCGATTACAATCGCTTTGAACTTATCGGCAGAACGCGCGATGATGCGGCGGGTGAAGCTTTTGACAAGGCAGCGCGTGCGCTCGGCTTGCCGTACCCCGGCGGCCCGGAGATAGAGAAGCTTGCAAAATGCGGGAACCCGAATGCATTCCGCTTCCATGCACCGTTTAACGAGGGCGAAAGCAATGATTTCAGTTTTTCGGGCATCAAAACGGCCGTTGTCAACCTGCTCCATAATGCGGAGCAGAAGGGGGAAGTTCTGAATAAGGCCGATGTCGCCGCCTCCTTCCAACGTGCCGTTGCGGATACCCTGACGATGAAATCCGTTCGCGCGGCTCTGCGCGAAAAAAGCTCCGTGCTTGCCCTTGCCGGCGGAGTGAGTGCGAACAATGTGCTTCGTACCCGGCTGCAAACCGAGTGTGACAGGAACGGCATCCGTTTTTGCCGCCCGGATATGCGGTTCTGCACCGATAATGCGGCAATGATAGCCTGTCAGGGTTATTATATGCTGCGCAGCGGGGAGGTTTCCGGGCTGGATTTGAATCCTTCGGCGGCCGAGTTTCTGTCGGAAGGAAGGTGATTGTCGGGCAGCGGCAAACTCACTCAACAAAACTTGAATACAATAACAAAACAGGACTGCTGCCTTTTACGGTGCAGTCCTGTTATTTGTCAGCGGTGGCGGGGATACCGAGCCCGCTGATGCAGTTTGCGGTTTACTGAAAGCAATGCTTATTTCGTGTAGCGTACAACGGGCTTTCTTGCCGCGGTGACCTCATCGGGACGGCCGACGGGGGTGGTGACGGGGCAGGCGTGTACGGCCTCGGGGTTTTCTTTGGCTTCACGGGCAATGTCTTTCATTGCTTCAATGAACTCATCGAGAGTCTCGCGGCTTTCGGTTTCGGTGGGTTCGATCATCATTGCTTCATGAACGATAAGCGGGAAGTAGATGGTCGGGGGATGGTAACCGCGATCGATAAGGGCTTTTGCGATATCGGTTGTGTGAACGCCGAGATCGAGCAGTTCGCCCGGAGCAATGACGCATTCATGCATACAGATGCGGTCGTGGGGAATCTCATAGGTGCCGCGCAGTGCGTTCATGATGTAGTTTGCATTCAGAACGGCATTTTCGCTTGCTTCCCTGAGACCCTTGCCGCCGAGAGAGCGGATATAGGCATATGCCTTGACGATAACACCGAAGTTGCCGTAGAAGCTCTTGACCCTGCCGAAGGATTCGGGGCGATCGTAATCGAGTTCGATCATGCCGTTGCGTTCAACAAGCACGGGAACAGGCATAAAGGGCATGAGGTGTTTTTTAACACCGACGGGACCGCTGCCGGGACCGCCGCCGCCGTGCGGGGTGGAGAAGGTTTTATGCAGGTTGATATGCATAACGTCAAAGCCCATATCGCCGGGGCGAACAATGCCCATTATCGCGTTCAGGTTTGCGCCGTCGTAATAGAGCAGACCGCCTGCCTCGTGAACGATGTCGGCAATTTCCTTAATATTGCGCTCAAACAGACCGAGGGTGGAGGGGTTGGTGAGCATCAGACCCGCAGTGTCGGGGCCGACTGCCGCACGCAGCGCGTCAAGATCAACGCCGCCGTCGGGAGCGGATTTGATTTCTTTAACTTTGAAGCCGCACATAACCGCACTTGCGGGGTTGGTGCCGTGCGCTGCATCGGGAACGATGATGGTTGTGCGGGCGGTGTCGCCGCGATGTTCGTGATAGGCGCGGATATGCATAAGTCCGGTCAATTCACCGTGCGCACCGGCAGCGGGCTGGAGCGTGAAAGCGTCCATGCCGCAGATTTCGCACAGGCATTTTTCCATGTCATACATCAGGCGCAGAGAACCCTGGCACATATCTGCATCGAGCAGAGGATGCACGTCGTTAAACAGTTGGGCGACTTCTTCGTTGATTTTGGGGTTGTATTTCATCGTGCAGGAGCCGAGAGGATAGAACCCGTTGTCAACGCCGAAATTGCGGCGGGAAAGGTTTGTGTAGTGGCGAACAAGATCGACTTCACCCAGTTCGGGAAGGTCGAGTTTTGATTCGGCACGCATATTTTCGGGGATTGCGCAGTTTGCGGCGGGCACATCCAGTGCGGGCAGGTCATACGCGCGGCGTCCCTCGCGGGAACGTTCAAAAATCAGCTTGTAGGATTGCCTCATGCTTCGGTACCTCCGTCGGTTTCGTTCTCACCGTCCTGCTCAAAGAACATGATGTTGAGCATTTCGATAAGGTAATCAATATCTTCTTTGGTTGTCATTTCGGTTGCGCACCAGAGCATTCCGCCGTCTGCAAGCACAAGGCCGGAAACTATGCCGGCATCCTTGAGCGCGGTGGAAATCTCGTCGGCGGGAATCTCGCTGTCGATGACGAACTCGTTGAAGAACGGGGTGTTGAAACGGAGTTTGAAGCCGGGAAGCTCGGTGAGCTTTTGAGCCAGATAGTGCGCCTTTGCAATGTTCGCTTCGGCAACTTCTTTCATGCCGCAGGGACCCATCGTGCAGGCATACATGGCTGCCATGATTGCGCAGAGCATCTGGTTGGAGCAGATGTTGCTGGAAGCCTTTTCGCGGCGAATGTGCTGCTCGCGTGCCTGAAGGGTGAGAACGAATACGCGGTTGCCGTCGGCATCAACGGTTTCACCGACGATTCTGCCGGGCAGATTGCGGATGAGTTTGCCGCCTGCTGCCATAAAGCCCGCATACGGGCCGCCGAAGCACATGGGAATGCCGAGAGGCTGTGCATCGCCGACAGCAATATCCGCACCGTAGTCCGCAGGGCGTTTGACAGCGCCGAGGCTGATGGGGTTGACATAGCTGACGAGCAGTGCCTTTGCGCCGTGAACGAGGGCTGAAATCTCGTCCATGTTTTCAATGCAGCCGAAATAGTTGGGCTGTGCGGCGATGAAACCGGCAGAGCCTTCAAGGTTTGCCTTCAGGCAGTCGATATCGGTAATGCCGTTTTCGTTGAGCCCGATTTCAACAAGCTCAAGACCGTGGCAGTGGCCGTAGGTTTTGACAGTGCCGATAACATCGGGGTGAAGACCTGCGCTGTAGAGGATTTTGTTCTTGCGCTTTGAGTCACGCAGCATCAGCAGGGATTCGGCCGCAGCGGTCGCACCGTCGTAAACGGAAGCGTTGGCGGCATCCATGCCGGTAAGATTGCAGATGACTGTTTGCCATTCGAAAATACCCTGAAGCATACCCTGGCTCATTTCCGCCTGATAGGGGGTGTATGCGGTGTAGAATTCGCTGCGGGAGATGAGCTGAGGAATCAGCGCGGGAATGTAGTGATGATATGCGCCCGCGCCGCGGAAAAGCAGGCAGGCTTCGTCGTTCTGAAGAACATAGCCGGTGATGAGCTGACGCAGCTCCATCTCGCTCATCGGAGCGGGAAGATCCAGCTCGCGGTTGAGCTTAAGATCCGCCGGAATATCGGCAAACAGCTCGTCCATTTCGGAAAGGCCGAGTGTTTTCAGCATTTCGCGGCGTTCTTCAACGGTGTTGGGAACATAGCTTCTCATGTTGTGGAATACTTCCTTTATAAATATAAAATCTTGATGAATCGGAATTCTGCCCGATTCGAAAAAAAGCTTATTCAAGGTAAAAACGCATAACCCGCGGCGGCGGAAAACCGTGGGCGCGGAGCTATGCGTTTTTTTATCGCGTAACCGTGCCGAAAAGCACAGGCTTGGGCAGGGCCGCGACAGGTACGGGTTGATTAAGCCTCTTCAAGCAGCTTTTCGTATTCTTCTGCGGTGAGCAGGCTTGCTTCGTCGATTTCGGTAACTTTGATCTTTGCGATGAACTGACCGAAAGCATCCTCGTTAAGAAGCTCGGGCTGTGCGTCCAGCTCTTCGTTGACTTCGATGACGGTGCCGGCAACGGGGCTGTTGACGGGGGAAGCTGCCTTTACGGATTCAACGGTGGTGTAGGATTCGCCGAGATTGATCTCGCTGTCAACTTCGGGAAGCTCAACATAAACGATGTCGCCAAGCTCGCTCTGTGCGTGATCGGTGATGCCGAGGGTGGCAACGCCGTCTTCGATAAGTACCCAGTCATGTTCACGGGTGTATTTGCGGTCGGTGGGAACCATGATATAATCCTCCGGATTTATAAGTTTTGTATGTATTTTCGTTTAAATTCCCGCGGCGGAACCGTGCCGTGTGCCGATACGCACCGCCGGGGAAGGGAACGCAGTTTTGTGCGCATTTGTGCGGCGCCGACGGGTGAGCCGCATAAATTATGTTTATTTCCTCTTGTAGAAGGGCATGGGTGCAAACTCGCAGTCGATGACTCTGCCGCGAACGGAAACAGCCCAAGTGCCGTTTTCATCGGCATCGGCGGAAACGAGTGCCATTGCATAATTGCCGCCGACAGCGGGTGCGGGGCCGCCCGAGGTGACGATGCCGACTTTTTCACCGTTGCAGAGAACATCCGCATCGGGGCGGGCAATGCCCTTTCCGACGATCTTCAGACCGATGCGTTTGCGGGTCTGGGGCTTGAGCAAAGCTTCTTTGCCGATGAAATCGGGCTTGTTGAATTTGATTGCAAAGCCGAGGCCGCACTCAACGGGGTTGATGTCCGCACTCATTTCATGACCGTAAAGGGGCATGGAAGCTTCAAAACGGAGCGTGTCGCGTGCGCCGAGGCCGCAGGGCAGCATGTCAACGCCCTTGCCCGCTTCAAGCAGAGCCTCAAACAGGCGAACGGTATCTTTCGCCGCACAGTAAAGCTCAACGCCGTCTTCTCCGGTGTAGCCGGTGCGGGAGATGAGGCAGGGAATGCCGGCAACGGTCATTTTATCGTTGAAAGTGTAATATTTCTGAGGGATCTCGCCTTCAAAACCCGCAGCATCAAGAACTGCCTGATGAAGCGGACCCTGCAAAGCGAGCTGACCCCATTTTGCGCTGTTGTTGATGACCTGAACATCACCGAATGCATGTTCGGAAAGCCATGCAAAGTCCTTGTCGGTATTGCCGGCGTTGACGATGAGCATGTAGTGATCGTCGGCGAATTTGTAGATAAGAACGTCGTCCACTGCGCCGCCGTTATCATAGCACATAACGGCATAGCGGCACCTGCCGGGCGTCATTGAAGTGACGTCGTTGGTGACCATTTTCTGCATGTAGGCATAGGCATCATTGCCGATAATGTCAACTTCACCCATGTGTGAAACATCAAAAAGGCCTGCGCGTTCGCGAACGGCTTTGCACTCATCCAAAATGGAGGTGTACTGCACGGGCAGAGCCCAGCCGCCGAAATCGACGATTTTGCCGCCGAGAGCACAATGCTTCTCAAACAGCGGAGTTTTTTTAAGGTTATCGAAATTTTCCATTGCGATCCTCCCAAAGGTAACGTTAAAAAAGAAAAATCGCCCGAATCCGTCCGAAAATCGAACCGAACGATTCCTGCCTCCTATTATATAACTCTTCAGCCTATATTGTAAGGGGGAAAAAGGATATATTTGCAAAGGAACAGGGATTTTTTTGCCGAAAATCGGGGTCGGAAGTGCACATCGAAGAAAAAACAAAAATCGTACAGCCTTGGAAGAAGCGGGAGAAAGCGGTGGCTTTGGCTGAATACGTCTTTATTCAAAATACGAGTGACTTTTTTCGCAGTCGGATCAACTGAGGAAAATGTGGAGCACGGCTGACTTGCCGGCAAGTTAACAGCAAGTTGCCGGCAAGTTAACAGCAGCATCGGCATCTGATTAAAATCAAATGCATACGGCTAAAAACAGATTACAAACAGAACAAAAATATCCGACTCGGCAAATTACCGGCAAGTTAAAACGATCATGCCCATATCGGAATGTATCTCATGTAGCGCGGAGCGGTTTCAGGGTCAAAAGGCTTTATGTATCCTTGGTTTACCGCTTCTTTAATCAGTCTTGAGATACTGCCGGAGGAGGAGTCCTTCAGCCCGAAGCGTGCACGGAGGGACGAATTAGTCAGCTGTTCACCCTGGACCTGTTTAATGCAGGCATGAAGATAACAGGCTCTCAATTTGTCGGCAGACGATATGCTCGCAAAGGGAGCATTGGCATAAAGCGTTACGCGCATACTGTCGGTGAAAGTTTGGATAAGGGGAGCGGGAAGCTGTTCGGACTCACATTTTATAACTATTTTATCCCAACCGGTTCCGAGCTCTTCGCACAGCCCGAGACGGCGCATTAACGATGCTAATTTCTCGTTTCGCGAACGCGGGGGGTTATCGATGATTCGATCGATGTCAACCAAAGGCGTGCCGGGGTTTGTGACCTCAATGCGGTCGCGGAATACTTCAATCACAGGCCCGGCGCCGGATACGGAAAAGTCTTGATGAATAAGAGCATTTGCGATAACCTCTCTTAATGCAAGCTTGGGATAAACAGTCATTGTTTTGCGAACAGCATCAATGATTACTTCTTTCGACGGAAGGAGTGCGTCCAAATAGCCGAAAAGTCCCTCGAATGCGGAAACATAACCGCTTTCGATAGTGTATTTATTCAGCATCTCAAAACGACTGTTGTCGTTGTATCGGGTAATACGAATGCTTTTCCGAAAAAGCCTTGGAAAAAGCGAAAGCTGCTTGGCAAACAAAATTGCACCGAGGTTTGTAATTGAGTACAACCCGTCATCCTGCTTTGCGAGAATTGCTTCCTGCAGCAGATAATGTGCAAGTCCGGCCGCATCGGCGGGCTGCGGAATTCCCGCAAGGTCAAAGTAGGAAGTGTGGTTTAGAAGATTCAACGCCTCAATCAAATCCAAATCCGATTTGGCATACTGCTCTTCAAACTTTAAATCACGCATTTTGCTCCAAAGCTGAGCTTCAAGTATGGGAAAGTCACTCAATTTTTTTGTATAGCTCCCGACACGGATATAGGCAACCTTTTCAAAAGTCACGGTCTGATTGGCTGCCTTATGTATTATGAGCAGTCCAACGGTTTTGCTATCCGTTTTAACTGAATGAAATTCGAAATCAGCGTTCTTCGAAAGGAGGGATCGCAGCCAGTTTTCAAGCTCCTGATTCCCTTTTTTTAAGGTTTGAAGATTATGCTCGGTTCCGACAATATCATGTGTAACGTCGTCTATTCCCCAGATCATGTATGCACACTCCCGGTCATAAAGTGCTGCACTGTTTGCAAGAGCACTGATATCCTGTCCGATCATTTCCGGGGTATAGTTGTTGTGCTTGAATTCGAGCCATTGGGTTTCAACGGGGTATTTGCGTAATTCATCAATAAGTTTCTTCAGATCAGCCAAGAACGGGTTCTCCTTATTAATTTGCCGAAGCAGATTCAACGAACTTTCGACAGAGTAGTGCGCCGCTGTCGGCACGATGGTATTATACCGCGATAACAGGCGGAGCGCAACAAATAAGAAATATGCGGATTATGTTTCGAAACGATAAACTTATCCGCTCTTTCCCCGTTGCATTTTTTCGGTGAGTGTTGTATCATGTTATATGTGAAGGAATACATTTTTCGCGGCCGCAGACGGGCGCGCGGAAAGGAACGGAGAATAATATTGTTGGTTACACTTTGCGCAGCGGTTATTTTGCTTGTTGCGGCGGATTTAATATCAAAGGCGGCAGCCGTGAGCGTGCTTTCGCAAACGGGCGGCGCGCTTGAGTTTATCCCGGGGCTGATACGCTTCGAGTATCATAAAAACACGGGAATGGCGTGGGGGCTTTTCAGCAATGCAACGTGGGTTTTTGTTGTGATAACGATAGTCACGGGCGGATTGATAGTTTTCATTCTGTTGAAAACGCTGAAAACAATGCCGCGCAATTTGCAGCTCGGGCTTGCGCTCGTGCTTTCGGGTGCGATAGGCAATCTTATTGACCGCGTTGCTCTGGGCTATGTGCGCGATTTCATTGCTTTTGACTTTATTAATTTTCCCGTGTTCAATTTTGCGGACAGCTGCATAACCGTGGGTGCGGTGCTTCTTATTGCAAGCGTTCTGTTCACAAAGAGCGGCAGAGCGTATTTTGCCGCATTGGACGAAAAAAAGCAGAAGCCCGAAAAAACGGACGGCGAAAAAAACGCGGGCTGCGCGGCGGGCAACGGCGGAGAAGCGGGTGCCGAACCCGACGTAAAACAGGCGGAAAGCAAATGAATTCGGACTCGGAACGGACGAACGGGCAGCTCCTCGAAAAGAACAGCGGTGAATGCGCGGAAAAAGCCTGCGAAAATACAGATGACCGAGACTTCGGCAGTGAGTTTGTTTCGGATGAATTTTTTTTCGGCGAGACGGAAGCCGGCTGTCGAAACGGCGGAAAAATTGTTATTGCGGCACAAAAAAACGGAGGCAGGCTGGATGCTTTTGCCGCGGAACACACGGAGCTTACGCGTTCGGCGGTGCAAAGGCTGCTTCTTTGCGGTGCGGTAACGGTCAACGGTCGTTCCGAAAAAGCAAAGTATGCCGTGCGCATGGGTGATATTATTGAAATTCAGCTTCCGCCGCCCGTGCCGACGGAGCTTGTTCCGCAGGATATTCCGATAGACATTGTGTATCAGGATGCGGATATTGCCGTTATAAACAAGCCTGTCGGAATGGTCGTGCATCCCGCGCCGGGCAATCCGGACGGGACGCTTTGCAACGCGCTGATGTTTCACCTTAAGGATTTGTCGGGCATAGGCGGAGCAATGCGCCCGGGGCTTGTGCATCGAATCGACAAGAACACATCAGGACTGCTGGTCATTGCAAAGAATGACGATGCTCACAATTTTCTTGCGAACGAGCTGAAGACCCATTCGGTGGCAAGAACCTACTGCGCTTTGTGCGAGGGCAATTTCAGACAGGACAGCGGAACCGTTGATGCGCCGCTTGCAAGGCACAAAACGGACAGAAAGCGCATGGCGGTGTACCCTGCCGGAACGGCCGGTGCGCGTGAAGCGGTTACACATTGGTTCGTTCGCGAACGTTTCCCGAACAGCGGCGCGGGCGGAAGAACGCTTTTGCGGGTTGAACTCGAAACGGGAAGGACACACCAAATCCGCGTTCATATGGCCTATATCAATCACCCGCTTGTCGGCGACGATGTATACGGCACGGGTGCGGCATCGGCAGTGCGCGGCAGGAACGATCTCGGGTTCGTCGGGCAGGCTCTCCATGCGGAAAGGCTGCGCCTGATTCACCCGCGAACTCACGAACAAATGGAATTTTTTGCTCCTCTGCCGGAGCATTTTAAGGCTGCTCTCGAAAAACTGCGCGGAGTAAACGGATAAAACCGATTAAACAGAATTTTAATATCAAAACTGCGCGGAGCTTTTGCGGAGCAAACGGAACGAAGTGCCCCCGAAAGGCTCTGCTGCACGAAAACAGGGAAGGAACACAATGAAAAGATTGACCCGCAGCGAAATTAAAGCGGAACTGGAAAAGCCGAACGGTTCGGCGGAAATAATGAATGATTCCACCATCGACAAAATCAGCCTTTGCGATGAAACAACGGCAATGTTCATTGAGGAAAACATCGGCTCGGCGCTGATGATACGCCTTGCAAAAAGCCGCGCAATGCTGCTCCGCATGAGCGGCAACCCTGCTCTTCTGCCGGCGATGCGCAAAGCCCTTGCAAGCGATGCCTCCCCGAAGCTCCGCCGCAATGCAGCAAGGCTTATCGGCCTTTTCACAAAGGATGAAGCGGATGCTCAGCTTCTTATCGCGCGGCTTAAATGCGAAGATACGCGTTTTGTTCGTCCGTCCCTGCTTTTTGCATTGGGAGCCGTCGGCGGCGAAAGCGCTCAGCGCGCTCTTGACGAATACATTCCCGCCCCGCCTGCGGACGAAACGGAGCAGAAGCATTATCTTGAGGAATGCGAGGCGTTGAAACAGGCGCGCGCAGCCGCAATGAAGCACGAAAAGCATAATTTCCGCGGACTTGACAAAGTTTATGAAATTGAGTTGACCGCTCCAGACCGCCTGACGGAGCAGCTTAAAGCCGAACTGGAAGATTTTGACATTGAGGCGTTTGACGTTCGCCGAAACAGCCTGAAGGTCAATACGGATGATTACATCGGCCTGTTTGAAGCACGCTGCTTTTCGGAGGCTCTGATTCCGATCGATATGAAAGTCGATTTGACGGCGGAAGCTGTTTCTTCCTGCGCAAAACCCTTTATGCTTGACTTCATGCGGAAGACGCATGAGGGAGAGCCGCCGTACCGCTATCGCATTGAAATAACGGGAGACCTGCCGGGGGATATTAACAGAAGCGAGCTGAAAAAGGCAATTCGCGATCTTATAGATGACAAAACACTTGTGAATGCGCCTGCGGATTACGAAATCGAACTTCGCATCGCCGCTTCGGTGAGCTCCGCAAGGCTGTACCTGAAGCTTTTCACCGTCAGGGATGAACGTTTTCCCTACCGAAAGGAGATGCTGCCGGCTTCGATGAATACTGCGGCTGCGGCTGCCGTGCTGCGGTTTGCAAGCGATTATCTGACGGTCAATGCCCGCGTTATCGACCCGTGCTGCGGGAGCGGAACTCTGCTTTTTGAACGCGGAATGCTTTCGCCCTGCGCTTCTTTGACGGGTGTTGATATTTCCCACAAGGCGATTGACTGCGCAAGGGTGAATGCGGAGGCGGCGGTGAAAACCTGCGGAATAACCCAGGCAAAATTCATATGCAACGATATAATGCGGTTCGAAAGCAAAAGACCGTATGATGAGCTCATCTGCAACCTGCCTTTCGGCAACCGCGTGGGGAATCATTCCTCTTGCGAAAGGCTTTACGAAGGGCTGCTCGACCGCATGGGGCTGCTTGTCAAAAAAGGCGGCATTGCAGTGCTTTACACAATGGAATTTACCCTGCTCAAGAACCTTATTCGGGAAAGACGCAATATCGAAATCCTGAAGCAGGAGCGCACCGAGGCGGGCGGACTGACTCCGATGATATTCATACTCCGAGTGAAAGAATGAGAAACCGGGGGCCGGGATGAAAATCAAAAATCGGGAACCGGAAGACGGAGATTGATTTCGAATTGCGAACAGGACGGCAGCGAGAACAGGACGGCAGCGATATGATATTTAAGGCAAAATTGCTTTCGGAAGATGACATCGGCAGAACGCTTGTTCGGATGGCACATCAGATAATCGAAAAAAACCACGGCACGGACGGCATATGTCTTGTCGGAATCCGCACCCGCGGCGTTCCGCTTGCGTTCCGCCTTGCGGAAAACATCGAAAGGATAACCGGCGCAAAAATTCCCGTCGGCGAACTTGACATAACCCTTTACCGCGACGATCTTTCGACTGTTGCGCCCGACCCCGTGGTAAGCACGACGGAAGTGGATTTTTCGCTTATCGGAAAAACGGTTATCCTTGTGGATGATGTTATTTATACCTGCCGAACGGCAAGGGCTGCGCTCGATGCGGTAATGGCTTTGGGTCGTCCGGCGCGGGTTCAGCTTGCGGTGCTTATCGACAGAGGGCATTCGGAGCTTCCGATTCGCCCGAATTTTGTCGGAAAAAACATTCCGACGGCAAAAAACGAGATAATTTCCGTTCGCCTTGAAGAAATCGACGGCGAAAACTGCGTGGAGCTGTATACGGCGGGCGGGGAACAGTGAGCGGCGGACGGCGAACCGCAAAAATGCGAAATTTTTGCTTGCATAGCCGCGCTTCCTCGTGTAAAATACAATAAAGAGACAGAATACCTGCAAAGGGGGCAGATTTTTCATGTTTCACCGCCGAAAAGCGGGGTTTTTGCCGCTTTCCGCGTGAAATGCCGCACGAATCGACGGTTCTGCCGGTGCGTGCCCTCTGTGCGGAACAGATATGACCTGATTATGACCTGATACAGAAAGGATTGTCACAGCCGTGAGTCTTTCATTGGAAGTTAAAAAATTCATCAACTCCGAGCATACCGGAGAATTTGTCAACGTTACCCTTCCCAGCGAGCTGCCGGTTCGCAGAGAGGAGGTTCGCACCGTTCATCGCGATACTGCCGCTGCCGAAAGCGCAAAGCGCAGGGCGCGTGATCTTGCAAATGCACGGGAAAGCGCGAAACGCGCCGCACAATCCGCCGAAGAGGCCCTTTCGGATGCACACAGGGATGAACGCGCTGCCGAAAAAGAATTGCGCGAAAGGCAAAGCCGCCGAAGTGCGCTGACGCCCGAATACGACGAAAAGAACGGCATTGCCGCAGCTGCGCAAAGCCTTTTTAACCAGCGCAAGGCGGAGAGCGACCGCTGCTATGCCGTGTATTCCGAGTTTGAAAAGGCTCTGCGCAAGGCGGAGACGGACAGCAACGCCGCCCACACCGCTGCCGCAGGCTGCCGCGCCGCGCTTGAGAACGCCGAAACAGCGCACCGAAATGCCGTTGAAACCGAAATGCGCCTTCATAAGCAGCTTGAAGAGCTTCGAAACGACAGCGCACAGACGGAAGTGCTTGCCGCGAAAACCGACCGCGAATCGGAGGAATTTCGAAAAGCAGAGAGCGAAAAAGCAAGTATTGTTGCGGAATTGAACGCCGAGGCGGTGCGCCTTGCGGGCGAAAAGCGCGCGCTTGAAAAACAGATTGCGGATGCCGAACGAAGCCTTGCAAAGCTTGGCCGCGATCTCCAGAAAACAAAAAGCGACCGAACCGCGCTGACTCAGCAGCTCGATGCGCTTAAAACCGCTGCAAACGGAAAAAAAGGCGCGGACAAGGACGCGGCAATGCAGAAAGTCAATGCCGCAAAGACAAAAGCAGATGCTGCGGCGGAGACCGAAAAGCAGCAGACCTCGGAGCATTCCGCACTTGCGTCGGAGTGCGCCGCACTTCGCGAAAAACTGACCGAATGTGAACGCTGCGTTGCCGAAAACGACGAAAAACTGCGTTCCGCACGACATGAATACGACATGGCAAGGGCGCAAACCGCTGCAATGAATGAGGAAAGCACCGGAAGAAAAGCTGCGCTTGCAGGAAAAAACGCAACGCTTGACGCGCTTGCGGCTCAGCTTGAAAATGCAAAGCTGCGCATTGTCGAAACCGAAAAAGCCGAAGCCGCCGCCCGTTCTGCCGCCGCAGCCGCCGAGGTTGAAGCCGCAAGGCTCAAAACCGCACTTGACACAGCGAATGAGCGCGCCGCCGAAAAGAAAAAGATCTATGCCGACGCAAAGGCGCTTACCGATGCTGCCGAAGCCGACTACGATTCAAAGCGTTCCGATTTTGATGCGGCGGATGTTGTCGTTCGCAATGCGGACAAGAACGTTTCGGCCGCAAAGAATGCACACGATACTGCTGTTGAAAAGCTCCGAAATGCCGAAAACCGCCTTGAAACGGCGCGTGCAAAGCTTGAAGATGCAATCAAAAACAGCGAATTTGCCGATTCGGAAGCGGTGCGCCTGCGCAACTCGGTTCATGTTATCGAAACGCGCTATGAAACGGCAAGAATTCATTATATGGAAAGCGGCAAGGGCGAGCCGCTGATCTTGGTTCATTCGGCGGGGCAGTCCCTGTACACCTTCCGCCGGCTGTTCTACAAGCTTGCAATGTATTACCGCGTTATTGCCGTTGACCTTGTGGGGCACGGTTATTCGGACAGACCCGATTTCTTTGATTATACCATCGGCGACCATGCCGAAAGTCTTGCGCGCTTCATGGATTCAATGGGAATCGAATCCGCGCATATTCTCGGTTTTTCCTTCGGTGCGGGGTACGCGCTTGAGCTTGCGCACAAGCATCCCGAGCGTGTCGGAAAGATTGTCGCAATCTGCCCCGGCGGTGTAACGAGCGAAATGCCGCTCACCGTCCGAATGATGGAAAGCGGACTGTTCGGCGGAATTGCCTCCAGAATGTATAACCTTAAATCCGTTAAAAAAATGCTTAACGAATGCGTCTTTGACCATACCGTAATAAACGAACACGATGCTGCGGAGTATTTCAAGGCCGTTGCGGACAGTTCAAGCCGTTATGCCGTTCGCCGAACTTTGGCTGAGTTTGACGAAAACGCGCTGATTTCATCTCTGCGTGAAATTCAGGCTCCCGTTCTGCTGCTTTGGGGAGAGGATGACAAGTGGCACCCCGCAGGCGAAGTTGACGAATACCGCTCCTCCCTGCGCAGCTGCTCGTGCACCGTCATTCGCAATGCGGGACATCTTGTTCATGAGGAAAAACCCGACAGGATCGCCGAACTTGTCCGCGGCTTCATTCCGGCGGGATACGATAATTAACGTGCTTTTGCAAAAACGGGTTAGGAACTCTGTTTTTGAAATCATATCAAAAAGCGGCTCGGAGCAAATCGGCTCCGGGCCGCCGCTGTTTCGGAACGGGAGTTTCGGATGATGTTTCCGAGTTTCCGATATGAATTGAATATGAATTGAATACGAATTGAATCACGGAATCTGCGCATACTTCCTTTGGACGGAATGCCGTCCGAAAAACATTTTGCTTAAAGGAGAACAGAAACCATGACACAGAATCAGGTTGGCTGCCAGACCGTCGGCTGCCGCGTCACAAGCTGCCGATACAACGACAAAGGCTCATATTGCGAACTTTCAAGGATTCAGATCGAACCCTGCTGCTGCAAAAACAGCGGAAACGGCGATCCCGCCGATGAGAGCCTTTGCGGAAGTTACCGCAGAAAATAAAACAAAAAGCTGACGCGGGGCTTAACCGCTTCAAGTCAGCGTCCGCATGATCCGTCCTGCGGCACGGTGCCGTTCCGTTCCGAAAATGCGGCTGCATTCAAAGCCGGGTTTCGTCTTGTGCGTCTCGGTGCAGCATGTCGCACGCGAGCTTTTTGAGCCGTGCGGGTGTGTTGTCCGCAGGATAAACGGCGCAATGCGCAAGCAGAGCCGCTTTGATTTTCCCGACGGCGGGTGAAGCGGGAAGGCTGAGCCAATTCATGATGTCCGCACCGCTGCAATTGAGCGCACGGGCGGAGAACGGGACGCCTTCCTGCTGCATTTTTTGAAGCAATATGCGCCAGCGTGCAGCCGATTCAACTTCTCCGGTGATGATTCCGGAACCGTGAACATCGGCATCGCGAATATCCGCAATTTCAAGGCTTCGTTCAAATCCCCAGCGGGCAAATGTTCGGCGCAGCGTTTTGTCCTTTGCGGTGTTGTTAAGATCGTACATATGATGACGGACGATGAAACAGACTTCGTCCGTCGTTTTGTTGTCATAACGGAGCCGCTGCATTATTTCTCGGGAAATAATTTCACCTTCCGCATCGTGTCCGTGCATATTGCCGTTTTTTTCCAGAACAACGGGTTTTGCAACATCGTGCAGCAGCCCGGCAAGGCGGGGAACAAGCATGGGTTTGGATTCCGCAGCGGTGTGAAGTGCATGGTCAAGCACGTCATAGCGGTGATGTGTGGGCTTTTGCGCAATGCCGCGTCCGCGGGACAGCTCGGGAAGAATGACTGCAAGCGCGCCGATGTCACGCAGAAGCAGCAGTCCGTTCAGCACCTGTTCCGTGTTTCGCGAACCGTATTTTATATCACAGAGAAGGAGTTTATTCAATTCATCGCGAATGCGTTCGGCGGAAATATCGCGGAGATTGCCGCAAAGCCTTGATGCACATGCGAAGGTGGCAGGGTCGATTTTAAATTGAAGCTCCGCCGCAAAACGAACAAGCCGAAGAATACGCAGCCCGTCATCCGCAAGCACGATTTCAGGGTCAATGCTTGATGTTCTCAAGACCCTGTTTTCAAGATCGGGCAGCCCGCCGGAGGGGTCAAGTATTTCACGCGTCAGAATATCGCAATAGAGCGCGTTTACCGAAAAGTCGCGCCGCCGCGAATCCTCCTCGGGTGTTTTTGAAAACTGTATGCTCGTCGGGCGGTGCGCGCCGCCGGCGGAGTATTTGTCGGCACGGAAGGTTGTGTGTTCAAACTTTTGTCCGTCGGCGTGAATTTCGACCATGCCGAAAGCAATTCCCTTCGGAACAACTTTGAATCCCATTTCGTGCGCAAGCTCAATTGTTTCGTCCGGAGTGAGGGCGGAACATATGTCAATATCGCTGACGGGCAGCCCGAGAAGCGTATTGCGCACAAGCCCGCCGACGGCAAAAAGACGGCAGCCCCGCGCCGAAATGCGCTCCGCAATGCGGATAAGCGATTCGGGTAAACTGACGGAAGCGGGAAGGGTGCGAACTCCGTCCGCATTCGGTTTACGCGTTGATTTGCTTTCGGTCATGATAAAGCCCTCTCTTTTTTAAACTTTTACGGGGCGCCGGGAAAGGGGCAGGCCCGCTCTGAAACGCATCGAAACCCAAGCTCAAAAATCAGTCCGAAACCTCATCGCGGAATCGGCGGACAAGCTCCGAAAGCTCCGCAGTACTGCCGCAATTGTTTACGCGGCGGCGCAGCTCGGTGCTGCCGTACATGCCCTTTGTGTACCATGCAATATGCTTGCGCATATCGGCAAATGCGCCGTCCCCGTGAGCGGCAATGTATTCCGAAATATGCCGAAGCGCGGCGTCAAGCCTTGCGCGGGCGGAAGGGGGAACGTAATCTTCTCCGCGAAGCGCGGCGCGGATTTCCGCAAAAAGGAAGGGATTCCCCTGTGCGCCCCTTGCGGCCATGATGCCCGCGCAGCCCGTTTTTGCAGCGAGTGCGGCAGCATCCGTTCCGCTGAAAACATCCCCGTTGCCGATGACGGGAATGCGCACGGCATTCACAACCTCCGCGATCTTATCCCAATCCGCAGTTCCCGAATACATCTGCATTCGGGTTCGGCCGTGAACGGTGACAAAAGCAGCACCGGAGGACTCGGCCATCTTTGCAAATTCAACCGCATTGATTGAATCAGCATCCCAGCCGAGGCGGAATTTGACGCTTACGGGAATGCTGACCGCACGAACGGCGGCTTCAATAATGCGTGCGGCAAGCGCGGGGGAGCGCATGAGCGCGGAGCCGTCCCCGTTGCCGGTGATTTTCGGCGCGGGGCAGCCCATATTGATGTCGAAAACCGCAATCTGCTTTTGATTCCCGGAGGATGCGGAATCGGCATTCAGTTCCTCCGAAAGCCTCTTTGCGGTGTCGGCGATAATCTCGGGTTCGTGCCCGAAAAGCTGCACCCCGCAGGGCCGCTCGACGGGGGATATGTCGATAAGTTCCTTTGTTTTTTTGTTGTTATAATGCAAACCCTTTGCACTGACCATTTCCGTGAAGGTGAAATCGCAGCCCTGTTCAATGCAGAGGCGGCGGAAGGCGGGATCTGTGATGCCTGCCATCGGCGCAAGCAGCACGGGTATGCAGCCGCACGTATCGCGGCAAAGTATTTTTGAAAGCACCGCCGAAGCGGGCGGAGGGGTTGGTATTTGCATTTTGCAGCGGGTTCAAAAGCGGTAAACGCTTTGCCTTCCGTTTTTTAATGGTTCTCAAAATAAAATTTCGCCGCAAATTCAAGCGGACAGCGGAATTCTGCGGCAGGGGCAATCATGCGTGACGGCAATTACTCGTAATGATAAACACCCTCGCAGACGGTCGCGGCGGGGCCGGACATATAGAGAGTGTTATCGGGCAGCCATTCAATGCCGAGCGTGCCGATTTCAACATGCACATTCACTCGGCGTTCGGTATGCTTTGCAAGGATGCACGCCGCAGCGGAGGCACACGCGCCCGTTCCGCAGCACATCGTGCTTCCGCATCCGCGTTCCCATGTGCGCATGATGATATTCTCCCTGTCGATAACCTGAACAAAATCAACATTCGTGCGCTTCGGGAAAATCGGACTGTGCTCAATATCCCTGCCGTAATATTCAACATCGGTAAGATCAACATCATCAACGAACACAACCGTGTGCGGAATGCCCGTGTTCACGCAGGAAACGTTAAAACGCCGCCCGTGGGAATAAAGGCTTTTTTGAAGGAAATCACCCTCTGCCGAAACGGGAATGTCCGCACAATCCAGCTTCGGTTCACCCATGTTGACGCCGATGCGAACAACTGCGCCGTCCGAAAGTTCCGCATGAGTCTTTTTAATGCCAGAAAGCGTTTCAACGGACACATCCGGGGCGGGGACGATGCCCTTTTCAATTATGAATTTCACAAAGCAGCGGATACCGTTGCCGCACATCTCCGCCTCACTGCCGTCATTGTTTAAAATCAGCATACGAACGTCCGCACCGGGGAGGGAGGGCTTGCGAACGATTAACAGATTGTCTGCGCCCACGCCCGTGTTGCGGTGCAGGATTCGGCGGGCAAATTCGTTGATGTTGCGGATTTTTTCTTCACGGTCGTCGATAAGAATCATATCGTTGCCCAAACCGTGCATTTTTGTAAAATTAAAAAGCATAGAAACCTCTTCGATGAATTAATCAAACTAATCGAAAAACAGTGCGGATGCAAGCCGTTTTCGGATGCAGTACGTAAAATATGTATTCGGATTCATCAACCCTGACGCTGCGTTTCAAGCAGCAGCCCGACCGGGCAATGATCACTGCCCATGACATCGGAGCGAATGAAGGCATCCTTAACGGACGGGACAAGCCTTGCGCTGACAAGAAAGTAGTCTATGCGCCAGCCGGTGTTCCGCTCACGTGCTTTGAACATATAGCTCCACCATGTGTAGGCATCCGCCCTGTCGGGATAAAGCATACGGAAACTGTCCGCAAAGCCGCTTTCAAGCAGCACGGTGAATTTCTGCCTTTCTTCATCGGTGAATCCTGCATTGCCGCGGTTGCTCTTCGGGTTTTTAAGGTCAATTTCGTTATGCGCAACGTTCATATCGCCGCAGACGATAACGGGTTTTTTCTTATCAAGTCCGATGAGATAGGCACGGAAAGCATCCTCCCATTCACAGCGGAAATCAAGCCGTGTAAGCTCGCGCTGCGCATTCGGGGTGTATACCGTTACAAAATAATAATCGGGAAATTCAAGGGTTATGACGCGTCCCTCGGTTTCGAATTTTTCATCCGCATCCATGCCGTAAGCAACGGAAAGCGGTTCTTTTTTTGTGAAGACGGCCGTTCCGGAATAACCTTTTTTTTCGGCATAATTCCAGAAGCCCATGTACCCTTCGGGGGCGAAATCTATCTGCCCTTCCTGCAATTTTGTTTCCTGAAGAGCAAAAATGTCGGCATCGGTTTCGTCAAAAAAGTTTTTGAAACCTTTGCCCATGCAGGCGCGCAGCCCGTTAACGTTCCATGAAATAAATTTTTCGGTCACAGCAGCATATCCTTTCGGAACAGTTATTAAATCACAGAAAATCAAAGGAGGAAATTGCGCAGGAGCAGGTCCTCCGTGTCAAACTCCGGATACTCGATGCGCCAAAGCGTCAGCCCGTGCGCGGGAGCGGTGTCGCCGGCATTTTCGCGGCGCGGGCATTCGAGCGCGTGACGGAGTTTGGAGATGTCGTCATAGCCCTGCCCGATGCGGAGCATGGTGCCGACCATGATGCGAACCATGTTGTAAAGAAAACCGCTGCCCGCAACATCGTAAACGATACAGTCCCCGTCGCGGCTCCAGCGGGAGAGAAAAATCGTGCGGACAGTCGTTTCGGCTTTGCTTCCCGTGGCTTTGAAAGCCGCAAAATCATGTGTGCCGAGAAAAAGCTCCGCCGCGGCATTGAGCTTTTCAATGCTGAGCGGGGTATGAATATGCAGCGCCGTGCTGCGCAAAAAAGCGGAGGCATGGCGGCTGTTGAGCACACGGTAGCGGTAGTGCTTCTTTTGAACGGAAAAGCGTGCGTGAAATTCCGCCTCGCCTTCATGCGGCATTTCAAGGCTTGCTTTAATGCGAATGTCGGGCGGCAGATATGTGTTCAGTGCAAATGCGAATTTTTCGGCGGGAATTCGGCTTTCGGTATCAAAATGCGCTGCCTGCGCCCGCGCGTGAACGCCGCTGTCCGTGCGGCCGGAGGCATGGAGAGTGAGGTTTTCGCCCGTAATGCTCTTGAGTGCATTGCCGATGACCTGCTGAACGGCAATTCCGTTGGGCTGAATCTGCCAGCCGACGTAGTTTGTTCCGTCGTATTCAATTATAAGTACGATTCGCTTCATGCTGCCAATTATACAGGAATAATGTGCACGGTGTCAATTCAATTAGGAATTAGAAATGAGAAATGAGGAATCGGAACCGTGTATTTGCCGCCCCTGCAAGGGCGGGGGAGGGGTTGTTTGCGAATGCGGAATTTGCAAGGGCGAACAAACAAAATATATCTTCGCGGCAAACTGTTTCCGAGAATCCGAACAATCACGAAAAAATATACATATTCGGCAAAAAATGCATAATTTCAGCATTTTTTCTTCAGCTTTCCGCAAAAAAAAACAACAAAGATTATATCAAAACTCTTGACACGGAACAAAATGCAGATTATACTATAATGGATTGGGTGTATTGGCTTTTCAATGCATCACTGTCAAAATACCATCAGGAGGAAAAAACATGAAGAAATCATTCAAAGGCTTTCTTGCGTGCCTGCTCGCGCTGATCATGGTCATCCCCATGTTCACCGTTGCAAATGCGGACCAAATGTCCACCTTTAACGGCACCCTTCAGGCCCGCGAAACCGCTTCCGTTGATGTTTCCCGCATCAGGAACAGCGGCATCGATATGACTGCGGACGTTGCAGTCAAGGAACAGCGCAATCCCGAGGATATCGTTACCATTCTGGTCGAACTCGAAGCCGCTCCCGCAGCGGAGGTTTGCGAAGATCTCAAAGCAGCAGGCGATTATCGTGAGCAGCTCAACGCTTCCCACAAGACCGCAGCCGCTATGATCAACGAAAAGCTCGGCACCGAAATCGTTATTAAGCACAACTACTCCGTTGTGTTCAACGGTTTCGCATTCGAAGGCGAATATCGCCTCATCGACGAGATCAACAAGCTCGACGGTGTTCGTGCATTCGTTGATATGGAATGGGAAAGCCCCAACCTCTTCAACACCACCACCCAGGTCGGTGCGGTTGATGCATGGGCTCTCGACTACTCCGGTGAGGGCACCGTTGTTGCTATCCTCGACACCGGCTGCAAAGTCGACCACCCCGCTTTCTCCGTTGAACCTTCCAACGTAAAGTTCACCCGTGACAACATTGCTTCCATCATCGCAAGCGGCGAGCTCCAGGGCTCCGGTTCCCAGATGAACGTCAACAGCATCTATGTCAGCGGCAAGATCCCCTTCCGTTGGAACTACTACGGCAACAATGCAGACGTAAGCCATAGGTCCAGTGACCACGGCACCCACGTTGCGGGTATCGCAGCAGGTAACGGCGGCGAGATCCAGGGCGTTGCAAAGGATGCACAGCTCGCGGCAATGCAGGTCTTCGCACCCTCCGGCGGCGCAAGCTGGTCCACCATCATCCTTGCAGTTGAAGACTGCGCGGTTCTCGGCGTTGATTCCGCAAACCTGTCCCTCGGTTCTCCCTGCGGTCAGGAAAGCTACTATGACGCTTCCTATGCAGAAGTTTTCGAGCGCGTAACCGCTCTCGGCGTTAACTTTGCAATGGCAGCCGGCAACGACTACGATGCTTCCATGAACAACGCATGGGGCAGCAGCGACATCACCACCGGTACCTGGGGTAACGACGGCTACAACCTCGTTTCCAACCCCGATTACGGTGTTGTAGGTTCCCCCTCCACCTGGCCCGCAAGTCTCTCCGTTGCTTCCGTAAAGAACAGCAAGACCCAGGGTTACTACATCAGCGTTGAAGGCGTTAACTACGGCTACACCGAAAACGCAGACAACCCCGTTAAGATGCGTCAGGCTCTCGGCGGACAGACCGTTGAATACGTTATGGTTCCCGGCGTCGGCACCGTTGAAGATTTCGCACAGGTCAACGTACAGGGCAAGATCGCTCTCGTACAGCGCGGCGAAATCAACTTCACCGACAAGGCTGTAAACGCAGAAGCTGCCGGTGCGGTTGCCTGTGTTGTTTACAACAACCAGGACGACGCGGTTAACATGGTTGCTTACGAAGGCGGCCATATCCCCCATGTCTTCATCAGCAAAGAAGCAGGTGCAGCTCTTGCGGCAGCATCCGATAAGCACGCATTTGTCGGCAGCGAAATGGGCATTTCCGATTCTGTCGGCGGCAACATGCCTTCCGAATTCTCCAGCCGCGGTGTAACTGCCACCTTCGGCATCAAGCCCGAGATCACCGCCCCCGGCGGCCAGATCTACTCCGCAACCGATCCCAGCATCTCCGGTGAGCTCTACCAGGCATGGGACGGCACCTCCATGGCAACTCCCCATGTTGCAGGCGGTATGGCAATCGTAACTCAGTATGTTGAGGACAACTTCCCCGGTCTCAGCACCAGGGAGCGTCAGGCAATGGTCGATCGCATCCTCATGAGCACCGCAACCCCCGTTATCGAAGCAGGCGGCACCTATGCTGCTGTTATGGATCAGGGCGCAGGCGAAATGAACCTTGCAAAGGCTGTTACCACCAAGGCATACCTCACCGCAGAAGGTACCTACAGCAACCGTCCGAAGCTTGAACTCGGCGACGATCCCGAGAAGACCGGTGTTTACACCCTCACCTTCACCGTTCATAACTTCGGCACCACTGCTCTTAACTACACCATCGATCCTTCCGTCCTCCTTGAAGACATCGGTCTGCTCGGCTACATGGACGAAGCTCAGGAACTCCCCGTCATCATTTACACCGGCGAAAGCTGGGATATCGCTGCTGAAGGCGACGAAGTCCTCCTCGGCGACGTAAACGGCAACGGCACCGTTGAAATTGCAGACGCTGTTAAGATTGCACGTCATGCTCTCGAACTCGAATCCTACGACGAAACTGTTTGCGACGTAAACGGCAACGGCGTTGTAGAAATCGCAGACGCTCTCCTTGCAGTGCGCGTTGCAATGGAGCTTGCGGAACCCACTTACACCTCCGCAGGTTATGTAAGAGTTGACAAGCCCGACGTTGTTACCGTCCCCGCAGGCGGCGAAACCGAAGTCACCGTAACTCTCAACCTGACCGACAACTGCAAAGAATACCTTGATGAGTACTACACCTCCGGCGCAATCGTAAACGGTTTCATCGAGCTGATGCCCGTTTCCGAAGCTGACGGCGTAAGCCTCACCATCCCGTTCCTCACCTACTACGGCGACTGGAACTATGCAGCAACCGTTGACCGCGGATATTACTATGATGAATATCCCTTCAACTCCAACAACTACGCCAACACCGTCGGCTTCAAGAAGGGCAGCCAGAAGCTCCAGCGGCTCGGCGAAATCCCCTTCTTCAGCAAAGAAGACGAAAAGCCCGCTCTGTACGAGTACTATCTTGCAGATCGCAACGCTATCAGCCCCAACGGCGACGGCCTCCTCGACACCATTAACCTGATGTACATGGGTCTGCTCCGTAATTCGGAAGTTCGCTACGTCGTTCTCGACACCAACGGCAACGAACTCGGCGTTATCGCTGACTACGGCGTATGCACCAAGGGCTTCTGGGACACCGACACCCGCGACCAGCTCGGCGTCACCTACGGTCAGTTCCCCGGCAACTACAACTTCAGTCAGTACAACAGGTCCGACCTTATCGTACGCATCGAAGCTAAGCTCGACAACAACGGTATGCACACCACCAACGCATTCTCCGAAGCAGCGAGCGAAAACTGGAAGTGGGATATCCCCCTCCATATCGACACTCAGGCTCCTTCCGTAAGCAACTTCAGTGCTGCAAACGGCAAGTTCACCTTCAACGTAACCGATGAGCATTACGTTGCATACGTTGGCGTATTCACCAACAACGACGGCAACCTCGGCAACTGCCAGGGCGAAATCGCTGTTATGGAAACTCAGCGCGGCGCAACCACCGCAATCGAGCTCAGCGGTGAAGCCAACAACTTCGTTGTTACTTACGACTACGCAGGCAACATCGCAGTTTACCTCTGGAACGGCAGCACCCTCAGCCCCGTTCAGGTTGACCCCAACCCCCAGCCTGTCGGCAACTACTCCGATGCATACATCTACTCCTACGGTCTCAACCTCACGCAGAAGCAGTGGCTCTTCTTCGAGTCCAACGATCCCATGAATGCTGTTTATGAGGGCGAGGAAGCACCCAACGGCGAAAGCATCTCAGCAGCAGGTTATGATGCGAACAACGGCGTTGTTTACGGCCTTGAAGCGTCCGGCAAACTCTATCGCTACAGCGGAATCAACCCCCAGAGCGGTAAGCTCACCGGCAGGACCCAGGTTGCAACCGTTGCAGGCGCAGACGGCATCAACGAAATGGCATTCAACAATGCAGACGGTCAGCTCTACGCAATCAGCGGTGCGGCAAACCTGATGACTGTTGATGTCAACACCGGTGCAGTTACCGAAATCGGTCAGTTCGGCAGCGGCGTTGTCGCAATGGACTTTGATTCCAACGGTACCCTCTGGATCGTTGACCTCTACGGCGCACTTTGCAGCGTAAACCTCAACACCGGCGCTATCACTCAGGTTGCAGAAACCGGCATCAGCGCACTCGCAGGCCAGAACTTCTACAGTCAGAGCGGCTGCCTGTTTGAGAACACCTTCTATTGGGCAGCAATTCCCGGCGCGGGCGCAAACGCAAAGACCCTTGTCAGGTTTGATGTTACCAACGGTGCTTTCGAAGAACTCGGCAAGATCGCGGACGGCAACTACGGTCTCCAGGCTGTTGGCATGTTTGCACTCCCCAAGAGCAACGCAAGCATTGCAGCTGACAAGCTCAACAACGTTTCCATCGCTGACTGAGTTTAAACTCAGCCGGACTGAGCACGGCTCGGTCCGAATGCAAACCCATTAACAAGGGGCGGCACTGCTTCGGCGGCGCCGCCTTTTTGATAATCCGAACCCGCTGTCGATGTGAACATTGACTTGAAACATGAAATGTGCATGAAACAAGGCAAATCGGCTCGAATTGCGGCAGAATTATGCCTTTGCCCCAAAAAATCAACATAATGTTCATTTTTTTACACGAAAACACGGTTGACAAAACGCTCTGCGTGCATTAAAATAATAACTGTCATCAAAACATCTAAGAAGCTTGTTGATTCTTAAATGTGTAACCCTCCTATATTTTTTCTGTGAAGCGGAGCAGCTCCCCAAGCTCCGCTTCAAACTTTTATTTAACCGAAAGTGATTCTGCGGCGGAGCTCGCTCCGCTTCAAACTTTTATTTAATCGAAAGGCAATTCTGCGGCGGAGCTCGCTCCGCTTCAAACTTTTATTTAACCGAAGGCAATTCTGCGGCGGCGCTCGCTCCGCTTCATACTTTTATTGGGCCGATAAATATTTCGACAGAAAAAATGCTTCGATTTGATAATTGCCCCTTGCTGTTTCTTCGAATATCTGGTAAAATGATAATAACAAATATATTTGAACCGCATTCAAAGGGTGCAGCCGCATTCCAATAATGCGGAACAATCCATTTGCAGCAGGAGGTTGATTGTATATGCCCGCGAAAAAAATCGTTGCGATGCTGCTTGCAGGCGGTCAGGGAAGCCGTTTGGGTGAGCTTACAAAAAGCATGGCAAAACCCGCCGTTCCGTTCGGCGGGAAATACAGAATTATAGACTTTCCGCTCTCAAACTGTGTGAATTCGGATATCGACACCGTTGGTGTGCTGACGCAATATGAGCCGCTTGCGCTGAACGCGTATCTCGGGAACGGACAAGCATGGGATTTGGACAGAAATAACGGCGGCGTGTTTGTTCTGCCTCCTTATGCAAGCAACAGCGGCGGCAGGTGGTATTCCGGCACGGCGGATGCGATTTATCAAAACACACCTTTTATTGACCAATACAACCCCGAATATGTTCTTATTCTTTCGGGCGACCATATTTACAAGATGAACTATGCGCAGATGCTTCGCAATCATATAAAAAACAATGCAGATGCGACCATTGCCGTTTTGACCGTTCCGATCGCAGAAGCTTCCCGCTTCGGCATTATGAACACCGATGAGGAAGGCAGAATCACCGAATTTGAAGAAAAACCGAAAATTCCGCGCAGCAATAAAGCGTCCATGGGCATTTATATCTTCAATTGGAGCATTCTGAAAAAGTTTCTGGCAGAGGACGCCGCAAACCCGGATTCCTCCAACGATTTCGGAAAGAACGTCATTCCGGCAATGATAGACAGCGGCTGCCGCATGTTTGCATGGAACTTTTCCGGATACTGGAAGGATGTCGGAACGATTGCAAGCCTTTGGGAGGCAAACATGGATTTGCTCGGCACAAATCCTGTTTTCAATCTGTACGATAAGGAATGGCGTATATATTCAAAAAGTCCGATTATGCCGCCGCATTATGCGGGCGCGGATGCGGTCATTTCAAACAGCCTTGTTACCGAGGGCTGCGTTGTGCACGGCCTTGTGCGGCACAGCGTGCTTTATGCGGGCGTTCGCATCGAACCCGGCGCGGTCGTGGAGGATTCAATTATAATGCCCAACTCCGTGATTGAGCGCGGCGCGGTCGTTCAAAAAACAATTGTGGGTGAAAATGCGATTGTCGGCGCAAAAGCTCGGGTCGGCTGCCAAAAACTTGATACCGATGCCGACTACGACACAAAACTTACCGGCGACATAACCCTTGTTGCAAGTGCCGTTCGTGTTGCGGACGGGCTGCGGATTCCAAAGGGCATGGTCTACAACTGCGGAAAAGGGGGCGGATTCAATGAATAACAGCATGTTCGGCTTGATTTACACGGGCGAGGCGAATGCGCAGCTTCGCGAATTGACGTTTTCGCGCTCGGTTGCAGCCGTTCCGTTCGGCGGACGTTACCGTGCCATCGATTTTATGCTTTCCGATATTGTGAACACGGGCATTTCAAACGTCGGCATAATCACTCAAAGAAATTATCACTCTCTGATGGATCACCTCGGCAGCGGAAAGGAATGGGATCTCCACCGCAAAAGGGACGGTCTGTTTATCCTTCCGCCCTTTGTAACGCGGGATAATACCGGCGTTTACAGGGGAACGGTCGATGCAATTCGTTCCGTAATGGGCTATATTCGCCGCAGTGCTCAGAAATATGTCATTCTGACCGGGAGCCACACTCTCTACAACACAACATATGACAAAATGCTCCGACAGCACATTGAAACGGGTGCGGATATAACGATTATGTATAACGAGGAGCATGAGTTCAACAGAGCGGAACAATACGATGACCTGCGCCTCACGATTAACGAAAACGGCAGGATCACCGACCTTGCGCTCAATCCTTATATGCCGGACAGCCCGTTCATGGGCTGTGATGCATACATAATGGAAAAGACTCTGCTGGAATACCTTGTTGAGGATGCGGCCGCACACGGCGAGTTTGATTTCATGCAGGATGTTCTTATCAAAAATGTGAATAAATACAGGTTCTGCGGCTGGAAGTACAACGGCTATGTTGCAAGATTGAACTCCGTCGATGCATTTTATAAGCATAATCTTGCGCTGCTTCAGCCCGCTGTGCAGCAGGATTTGTTCAATTCCGCGCACCCGATTTATACAAAAGTCAAGGATGAGGTGCCCGCGAATTACTGCGGCAGCGGCAGTGCGCGCAACAGCGTTATTGCGGACGGCTGCATTATCGAGGGTGAAGTCGAAAATTCCGTGCTTTTCCGCGGAGTTCATGTCGGCAAGGGTGCAAAAGTCAAAAACTGCATACTGATGCAAGCCACCTATATCGGGGATAACAGTGAGCTGTCTTATATGGTGCTTGATAAGGGCGTTATAGTTTTGAACGGCAGGCGTTTGAGCGGGCATGAGAATTATCCCGTCATTCTGCGAAAAGGCGTCACTGTATAATGCCGCGAACAAAGCGGGCGTGGCAAAAGCTTCCCAAAGCGGGGGCGTCGGAGCAAAGTTTTGCGTTCGGTCGGAGCAGAACGGATACAGACGTGAAAAATGCTTATTTCCAAAGTATATTTTCAAATAAGTGTTGACAATATTTGCCTGTGGATTTATGATACAACTGAGCGGAGGGAGAAAAGCCTCCCGAGCCGCCTGTTACCAAAGCCGCAGCGGATGCGGTGCGCCCGATGTGGCTGCACATGCGTTTTCGGCACCACGCCGGCGGCATGAACTCGCCGCCTGTGCGGTAATTAAAAAACATTATTTTTTGGAGGATTTTATAGAATGAACGCTTACATTCAGGAAATTCTTGCGAAGGTTCAGCAGCGCGATGCGCACGAACCCGAGTTTCTTCAGACTGTTGAAGAGGTTCTCAAATCCCTTGAACCCGTTATCGAAAAGCATCCCGAGTACCAGGAAGCCGGTCTTCTTGAGCGTCTCGTAGAGCCGGAGCGCGTTATCGAATTCCGCGTACCTTGGACCGACCGTGACGGCAAAGTTCAGGTAAACCGTGGCTTCCGCGTTCAGTTCAACAGCGCGATCGGACCCTACAAGGGCGGTCTCCGTTTCCAGGGCAATGTTAACCTTTCCATCATGAAGTTCCTCGGCTTTGAGCAGACCTTCAAAAACAGCCTCACCAGCCTTCCCATGGGCGGCGGTAAGGGCGGTTCCGACTTCGATCCCAAAGGCAAGACCGATAAGGAAATCATGGATTTCTGCCAGAGCTTCATGACCGAGCTCTGCCGTCATATCGGGCCCAGCATCGATGTTCCCGCAGGTGATATGGGTGTCGGCGGCCGTGAAATCGGTTATCTCTTCGGCCAGTACAAGAGGATCCGCGGCGCATACGAAAACGGCGTTCTCACCGGCAAAGGTCTCTCCTTCGGCGGTTCCCTCATCCGTCCCGAAGCAACCGGTTTCGGTGCTGTTTACTACCTCTGCGAAGTTCTCAAGCATGAGAACGACACCATCGAAGGCAAGACCGTTGCAGTATCCGGCTTCGGTAATGTTGCTTGGGGTGTTACCAAGAAGGTTGCGGAACTCGGCGGCAAGGTTGTTACCCTCTCCGGCCCCGATGGCTACATCTACGATCCCGACGGCGTTGTAACCGAAGAAAAGATCAACTACATGCTCGAAATGAATGCAAGCCGCCGCAATCGCGTACAGGACTATGCAGACAAGTTCGGTGTTGAATTCTTCCCCGGCGAAAAGCCCTTCGGCCGCAAGGTCGATATCGTCATGCCCTGCGCAATGCAGAATGACGTTCATATGGAATCCGCAGAGAAGATCGTTGCAAACGGCATCAAGTACTATATCGAAGTTGCTAACATGCCCACCACCAACGATGCTCTCTACTTCATGATGGATCAGCCCGGCATGATCGTTGCTCCCTCCAAGGCAGTTAACGCAGGCGGCGTTGCAGTTTCCGGCCTCGAAATGAGCCAGAACGCAGAGCGTCTTGCTTGGACCGCAGAGGAAGTTGACGCAAAGCTCAGGCACATCATGATCAACATCCACAAGGCATCCATGGAAGCAGCAGAAGAATGCGGCCTTGGCTACAACCTCGTAGCAGGCGCAAACATCGCAGGCTTCAAGAAGGTTGCTGATGCTATGATGGCTCAGGGCATCTGCTAATCATCGATTAACATTTGTTGATTAACCTCAAATAAAGGTCGGGGAATCGCTGTACGGCGATTCCCCGATTAATTCTTTTAGAAAAATCCCCCCTGATTTTAAGGGAATTCTTGTTTTCGGTTATCTTCATAAAAACAAACGTGGATTCGAGCTTTCGCAAAAGTGCGAATTATTTGCAGACTTTACAAAGGCATTCATCTGCTGTTTGCGGCAAAATCGATACTATTCGTTTCGGCAAGGCCGTCGGCAGCACCACAAACCTAAATCACAAGTAAAACCCCAAAAGGAGAAAAAACATGGAACTTTCAACGCTTATTAAGGGTGCCGAGATCGGTGACCTTATCGTTCGTCTTATTGCGATCTGGAACGCCGATCACCCCGATGTCGCTATGGCAAAGGAAACTTATATCAACGCGATAAAAGAAAGAATTCCGCAGGCGAACCTTGACGTGTCGGACAGTCGCAAGCTTTCAAACAGCGTTGAGGAGTATTTGAAGGCCAACGACCCCGAGCTGTATGCGGCAACGAAAATCGGCGTTGCTCTTGAACTGCCCGAGACTATCGGCTCGCAGGGAACTGCCCTTCTGCGCGTTGCGGTGGCGGCAACACTGTCCTCGATTCCGGATTCGATACTGAGCGACAAGGATGCGGCCGCTGAAATCATCGTTTCCGATTGTAGAAAACTGATCAAAATTGCGGAGATATTCAAGCTGATGCGGAAATAATGTGTGCCTAAAATATATCTGTAGTTTCGACCGAAAAATCGAAAAAAGCTATTGACACGGCAAAAACAAGCGGTTATAATTATCCGGCAAATGAATATCCGCCATAGACAGCAGGTGCGCGGGCAAGATGCTTCGGCATCGGCCGTCCAAGCTTAATCTCCTGCCGAGGTAGAGACAAAATAGTTATTTCATCAGTTATTGCAGCTGCGGCTTTCGGTTTTTATGCTAATGCACTTTGCATTTTGCATTAAATCGGGGCAGTGCTTAAAATGATTGTTCGGCTATCCTCTGTCCCCCTGTCCTATGGCATGGGGGATATTTGTTTGAAACTGTGACAAGGAGGAATTTTCCATGGCAAATGCTTCTATTCTTGCAATGAAGGAGCAGCACGTTGCGGAGATCAAAGATCGTCTCACAAGGGCTCAGTCCGTTGTTATGTTCGATTACCGCGGTCTTACCGTTGACGAGGTGACTGCACTCCGTGTCGAAATGCGCAAAGCAGGTGTTGAGTACATCGTTCTCAAAAACACCATGGTCGAAAGAGCCTGCCGCGAACTCAACATCGATGAGTCCGTTCACGCAATGCTCAAAGGACCGTCCGCTTTCGCTTTCGGTTACGACGACGCGGTTGCACCCGCAAAAATCCTTAAGGATTCAATCAAAAAATTCAAAAAATGCACCATCAAGGGCGGCATTGTGGACGGCGTTGTTACCGATGCTCAGGGCATCGATGCTCTCGCTGATCTGCCCCCCAGAGAGGTTCTCATCGCCCGTATGCTGGGCAGCATGATGAGCCCCATCACCGGCCTTGCCATCGCTCTCGACCAGCTCGCAAAGAAGCTCGGCGGCGGCGAAGCAGCCGAAGAAGCAGCGGCAGAATAACTTTCGCTGCGTAACCGTTTCAAACAAAAATTTTTAATCGGAGGAAATTAAAATGACTAAGCAGGAATTTATCGATTACATTAAGTCCCTCACCGTTCTCGAACTCGCAGACCTCGTTCATGCGGTCGAAGAAGAATTCGGCGTATCCGCAGCAGCAACCGCAGTTGCAGTTACAGGCCCCGCAGCAGCAGCAGAACCCGTTGAAGAGAAGACCGAATTTGACGTTATCCTCAAGGGCTTCGGCGCACAGAAACTCAACGTTATCAAGGTTGTCCGCGCAGAACTCGGCCTCGGCCTGAAGGAAGCAAAGGAAGCTGTTGAAGGCGCACCCACCACCCTCAAGGAAGGCCTCTCCAAGGAAGATGCAGAGAAGCTCGCAAAGGCATTCACCGATGCAGGCGCAGAAATCGAAATCAAATAATTATTTCCCTGTCACAAACAAAACCCCATCCGCCGCAGCTGCCCGCAGCCGCGGCGGGCTTTTTGCTTTTTGAATATTAACGACGGAACGGGTTAGATGTCAACATCTGGGTCAACGTAAGAACCGGGAAAAAGAAATTTGTAAAGAAACAGAATTACATCAAAACTCCGTTGGCCGGCACTTCATCAACCCATACCAACGGTAGATAAATTAAAATCCAAACAGTACGAGCGGTGTGTTCCGTGCACCGCTCTTTTTTGCTATAATGGGGCAAAGAAAACGGCAGGACGAAAGCTTGACGGCGGCTTTTAAAGACGCAGTGCGAAAATGCCGCCGAAAAAAGGAGGAAAGCGGAGCAAATGGAGAATAAGCTTGCAGAGAATATCCGAACGTTCAGAAAACAGCGCGCATTGACGCAGGAACAGCTTGCGGAAGTGCTGGGCGTTACTGTCGGTGCGGTGTACAAATGGGAAGCGCGGCTGTCCCAACCGGAATTGAGCACAATAATGGAGCTTGCGGACTTTTTTGACACATCGGTGGATGTGCTTCTCGGCTACGAGCTGAAGGATAACAGCTTTCGGACAACGGCGGCACGATTGAAAAGGTATCAGTCCGACAAGGATGAAGTCGGCCTTGCCGAGGCGGAAAAAGCATTAAAAAAATATCCGAATTCCTTTGAAATTGTGTTTAATGCCGCAGGGCTTTTCAGTGTGTTCGGAACGGAGCGCGGCGAAAAAAGGCTTATGCGGCGCGCATTGGAGCTTTTGGAAAAAAGCAGACAGCTTATTGCGCAGAATACGAACCCGCGGATAAACGAAAGTACGCTGTGCGGAAACATCGCGGAGGTGCTGCGCATAATGGGCGAAGCCGAACGCGCCGTTGAGATGCTGAAAGCGAATAATGCGGGCGGAATTTACAGCGACATAATCGGATTGACACTTGCGGAAGCGTGCGGCCGCCCGGAGGAGGCAATGCCCTTCCTTTCGGAATCGCTCGTTGAAAATACGGTCAGAATCATTCGAACCGTGTTTGGTTATATCAATGTGTTTTTTCAAAAAAAGGATTATGTGTCGGCAAAGGCGGTGCTGAATTTCGGCCTTACTCTTTCAAACGGACTGCGGCGGGACGGGGAAACGAATTTTACAGACAAAACATCGGGAATGCTTTACGCATGTTTGGCTTATTCGGAGTTGATGGCCGGCAATGCGGTCGGCGCGGAAAAAGCATTGATTCAGGCAAAGCTGACAGCGGAACGCTTCGATGCAAACCCGAATTACAGCGCGGCAGCGATCCGCTTTGTTTCGTGTGAGGAATCGGCAAGTGCATATGACGACATCGGCGCAACGGCTGCGGAGGGAGTGCAGAACACGGTCTGTTCTCTTGAAAGTGCCGAACTTACGAAAATATGGGAAAGGGTGAACAACGATGAAAAACGGTCGAACAAAGAATGACAGCAGCGGGAATTGTGCTGCCGAAAACGAAAAAGCAAATGCAGCAAAAGAAAACGTGGGCGCATTTTGCAAAAAACCGCTCGGGAAACAGCTGCGGGCTCAGTTCTTTTATAAAAATATTCCGAATTTTTGCCTTGCGGTGTTTGCGGCTTTGGCAGCCGGCTCGCTGAATCTGATTCTCTCGTGGATAATTCAACAGCTGATGGACACGGCAGCGGGAGAGTCCGGGGCGTTAAGCTTTCGCACTTTGCTTTTGATAAGCGCGGGCTTTGTTCTGCTTTGTGCGGGGCTTTCCCTATTGAACTATGCGTCGCAGCCTCGTTTTTTGGAACGGGCAATGCGGCAGTACAAGGATTTTGCATTCAAAAAGTTGATAGGAAAGAGCATTTCGTCTTTTCGTGACGAAAGCGCGGCAGGCTATCTTTCCGCATTGACGAACGATGCCGCAAGCATTGAAACCAATTATCTTGCGCAGATGCTTGCAATGATAACAAAGGCGGTCACTTTCATCGGTGCGCTGCTGCTGATGTGCAGGTATTCAATGCTCATGACGGCAATTGCGGCAGGGCTGACGGTGCTTCCGCTGATAGCATCCCTTTTGACGGGCAACAGACTGCAAGCCGTTGAAAGCAGGGTTTCCGAACGGAACGGAGAATTCACCGCCGCACTCAGCGATTGTCTCGCAGGGTTTACCGTTGTTAAAAACTTCAGGGCGGAGAGGGAGATTTTTCGCCTGTTCGCGCAGAGCAACAAAGCCCTTGAGCATGAAAAATTCACGGGACGGCGCATTAAAATGCTCGTCGGAATGATCGGCGCGGTCACGGGGATTTTCGCTCAGCTCGGAGTGTTTATCGCAGGCGTGTACCTTTCGATGAAGGGCGGCAGCATGACGCCCGGTGCAGTTGTTCTGTTTGTTAACCTTATGAATTTTATCATTTCGCCCATTGCGGAGCTTCCCGGACTGCTTGCATGCCGCAAAGCGGCGTTGGGGCTTGTGGATAAACTTGCGGCCGCGCTGGAAAGCAGCTCGTCCCGCGAGGGGAGTGAAACGCTCAACAGGCTTGAACACGGGATTCGGCTTGAAAACGTCTCTTTTGCATATGAACCGGGGAAGACGGTGCTGCACGGAATAAATGCCGAGTTTGAGGCAGGCAGGGCATATGCGCTTGTCGGCGGCAGCGGCAGCGGAAAATCTACCCTGCTGAACTTGCTCATGGCGGCGGAAACAAACTACAGCGGGCATATCTTTGCGGACGGAATCGAACTGTCGGATATTTCAACGGAGTCGCTCTACGGAACGATGGCGGCAATTCAGCAGAATGTTTTTGTTTTTAATGCCTCGATAAAAGACAATGTTTCAATGTTCCGTGATTTTCCGAAGACGGAGATGGATGAAGCGATTGCCCGTGCGCACCTTGGCGCACTGATTCGCGAACGCGGGGAGGACTACCTTTGCGGGGAAAACGGCAGCGGGCTTTCCGGCGGCGAGAAACAAAGAATCTCCATTGCGCGGAGTCTGCTCAAAAAATCCTCCGTTCTGCTTGCGGATGAGGTGACGGCGGCACTGGATGCGCAAACGGCGCACCGTGTTTCAAGCGATATTCTCGATTTGCAGGGAATCACACGAATTGTTGTTACGCATACTCTTGAAGAATCGCTCCTGCGCAGATACGATAAAATCTTTGTGCTTCGCGGCGGCAGGATTGAAGAGGCGGGCAACTTTGCGAATTTGATGGCAAACAAGGGATATTTTTACGCATTGTTCACTGTTGCGCAATAAAACGAAACATGAACAATTGCGCTGTTTCCATGCGGGTGCAAATGTGATATAATTTCTTTGTGAGATGTTTAAAATTGATTAAATAATCAATAACTTATACTGATTCACAAAAACATCAATCAAGCTTCGGCAAAAGTACGAACAATTCGACTGAAAAATCCGGATTCAATTGCGAAAGTTTATAACAATGCTGCCGAAAAACTCGGGAACTCCGCATATAAGCTTTGATACGGATTTCGGGCAGGTTCCGCATTCCCGAATCCGAATTAACTTTCAGTCATTCTTATTCGTTGTTCGGGTTCTGGGTGACATGAATCGTGATGTCAACGCCGTCCGCCCTGTCGGATTGGGACACGTCAACATTCATGCCGCCGGAGCGCAGGTACTCACAGGCGGAATTCACTGTGTTCATGAACATGCGGTAGTCCTTTACAATTCGCATAATGACGGGGCGGGGCTTTGCACCGTCCTTCTTGCTGTCAAACAGTGAATTGAGCTTTTTTTCAACAAGGCGTTCGGTGTCCTTAACGCTCAGGCCGTCCCCGCCGGCTTTTTTGATTATTGCAAGCTTGTCCGCATCGTCCGAAAGGCGCAGCACGGCGCGGGCGTGGCGTTCACTCAGCCCGTAAAGACCGACAGCTTCGCGAACTTCAGGGGAAAGTTTGAGGATACGGAGTTTGTTTGCAATGAAACTCTGGCTTTTGCCGAGACGGGAGGCAAGCTCCTCCTGTGTGAGCTTCAGCTCGTCCAAAAGGGCTTTATAGCATTCGGCCTCTTCAAAATAATTCAAATCCTCACGCTGAAGGTTTTCAACAACGGCCATCAGTGCGGAATCGGCGTCAACCGCGGAGTTGTCAACTATACAGAGCGCTTTTTCCGACCCAAGGCTCCGCAGCGCACGCAGACGGCGTTCACCGGCGATAAGCTCGTATGTTTCGCCGTTTTTGCGAACGACAAGGGGCTGAATCAATCCGACCTGCCGAATGGATTGTGCAAGCTCGGATATGCTTTCGTCATCAAAGGTTTTTCGCGGCTGAGCAGGGTTCGGAACGATGGAATCCAGTGCCAGTTCAACAAGCTGGCGTTTTGCCTCGGCAGGCTGTGCGCCTGCTGTTCCGCTTTTTTTGTCTTTCAGAAAATCAAACAGTGCCATATTGAATAAAACTCCGAATAAAACTCCGTTGCCGCTCTGCCGTTCGGACAGGTGGAAACTGCCTTTTCGGGCAAGCGGATATTTCGGTTGTGCGGAGAATGAGCTCCGCATGTAGATTATACATTATTGCCCGGTATTTCCGCAAGCGGGAATATCGTTTTGTTTTGTCGAAACCGGATGAAACATGAAAGCACGGAGCGGGAAATACCTCGCCGTGCATCTATGCGGGGTGAAACCTGCTCGGACGGGGGCGGTTCAAGGGCTTGAATCAAAGCCCGTATTTTTTAAGCAATGCATCGAGTTCACCGCTTTTTTGCAGGTCATAGATGAACAGTTCCGCAAGCTGAGCAACGGCGGGTTCGTCCGCGGCTGAGGCGATTGCATATTCGACATTGCCGAGACTTGTTTCATGGCGGATAAATCCGTGTGCGGATATATCTTCCGCATATCTTGTGCAGTAAGCACCGGTGACGACCGCACCGGCAACGGTGCCGCGCGCAAGCGCATCGAAAAGCTCCGGATAGGAGGCGAAAGCTTTTGTTGCGAACACGATTGCATCGGCGGGAAGTTCCGGTGTGCGTCCCTTAAGCCGGTCAATAAGAGTGCGTTCAACTTTTGTTTCGTGCGCATCAATGTATTTCTTAAGCCTTGTTTCACCTGCCGTGCCCTGAACAAAACCGATAACAAGTTCGTTCAGCGGAGTTGTTTCGCTGCCGCTTTTAACAAGCACGGAGCATGTATCCGTATAATACGGATAGGAGTAGACATATTTTGAACTTGCGCCGCGCGGCATCAACGCAACGGCGGCATCGATTGTGCCGTCCGAAAGCTTTGTTGAAGCGGTTTTACCGTTCACGGTGATGAGTTTTGCCGCCGCATCCCCGGCGGTGTCGGGAAGCAGATACGCAGCGAATTTTTGCGCAAGCTCGATTTCAAACCCTTCGCCGCCTTCGGCAAAAAGCGGCATATCGTCCCGCACGCCGACGGCAAGCACGCCGCGTTCGCGTATGCGCTGAATTTCCGGGGTGTTCATAAGCTGCGTTCGCGGCTTTAAGAGCGCTGCAAGAAGAACGAGCAGAACCAGCCCCGCCGCACAGCAGAGCGCGATGCGGACGGGTTTGCCCTTTTCGCCGCGAAGAGTAAAATTGAGCCGAAGCTTTTTATGCTGTTTTCCGTCGCGGAGGAAACTCCGCCGCGGGTGATGATGTCGATTTTTCATGATTAATATTATATCAGTAAAGACGCACATTGACAAGAGCGGCATGTTGACAGTATAATGTATAATTGGGTAAACGTTGATTAATTCGGAACATGCCTTTCGCGAATGCACCTGCCTTAACCGCAGCCTGTCCGAAACCGATTCGGGCATTCGGGTGTTTCGAAACCGCGATTTGCCCAAAGCGGCCGCCGAATCGAGTTTTTGCGAAAACAGATTATTCGGAACGAACCTGACATTAAGCAATCAAGCCCCGCAAGGGGAGAAAGGTTTACAAATAGAATGAAATCATTAACAACAACCGAACTTCGGGCACTCTTTCTCCGCTTTTTCGGCGAAAGAGGACACACGATAATCCCTTCGGCTTCCCTTATTCCCGAAAACGATCCCACGGTTCTTTTCACAACGGCAGGTATGCATCCGCTCATGCCCTATCTTATGGGCGCGGCGCATCCGGCGGGAGTTCGCCTTGCCGATGTCCAAAAATGCGTTCGCACGGGTGATATCGATGAAGTCGGCGATGCAAGCCACCTGACCTTTTTTGAAATGCTCGGCAACTGGTCCCTCGGCGACTACTTTAAAAAGGAGTCGATCGCATGGAGTTGGGAATTCCTGACCGATGAAAAATGGCTCGGCATCGATCCGGACAGGCTTTATTTCACATGTTTTGAGGGCGATGAGCGCGCCCCGCGCGATGAGGTTTCACGCGATCGCTGGGTTGAAATGGGTGCTGATCCGAGTCACATCTTCTTCCTGAACGCAAAACATAACTGGTGGATTCCCGGAACGAGCGGCCCCTGCGGCCCCGATACCGAAATTTTCTTTGATACGGGCAAAGAGAAATGCTGCGATGAATGCAGCCCCGCATGCGATTGCGGCAAGTATCTTGAAATCTGGAACAATGTTTTCATGCAGTACTTCCAGCCCGCAAACGGCGAGATTCGCATGCTTGAAAAGAAAAACGTTGACACGGGCATGGGTCTTGAACGCACGATTGCAACGCTTCAGGGCGCGGAGAGCGTCTATGACACGGATGCCTTTGCGCACATACTTGCGCGCATCAGCGAGCTTTCCGGCAAGAACTATCGTGATAATGCCGAAACAACACGTGCGTTCCGCATCGTTGCCGACCACATCCGCACAAGTGCGTTCATGCTGGGCGACCCGCGCAGCGTAACCCCGAGCAATGTCGATCAGGGCTACATTCTCCGCCGGCTTATTCGCCGCGCGCTTCGCTATGCAATGCAGCTGGGCATGCCCGAAAACTCACTCGGCAAAATTGCCGAAACCGTTATTTCGGATTACGGCGAGGTCTATCCCGAACTGCGCGAAAACGAAGCCCGAATCATTCGCGAACTTGACACGGAGGAGGCAAGATTCCAGCGCACTCTCACCAACGGTATGCGCGAATTTGAGCGCATCAAAGGCAAGTTTGAAAACGGTATAATTGACGGAAAGAATGCGTTCCGCCTGTTCGACACATTCGGTTTCCCCATTGAGTTCACCGAGGAAATGGCGCGCGAAAACGGCCTCACCGTTGATGTTGAGGGGTTCCGTGCGGCATTCGAAGAGCACCAGCAAAAGTCCAAAGCGGGCGCGGAGCATAAGTTCAAAGGCGGCCTTGCGGAAGCAACCGACGAAACGGCAAAACTGCACACTGCGACGCATCTGCTTCAGGCAGCACTGCGCAAGGTTCTTGATGAGTCCGTTGCACAGCGCGGCTCGAACATCACTGCCGAACGTCTGCGCTTTGACTTCTCCTTCCCGCGTAAAGTGACTCCCGAGGAGCTGCGCGAGGTCGAAAAACTTGTCAACGAAGCAATTGATGCCGGTGTTGACATTACCTGCGAAGAAATGACCGTTCCCGAAGCGCGTGCGCGCGGCGCGATCGGCCTGTTCGGCGATAAATACGGCGAACGTGTAAAGGTTTATACAATGGGTGACTACAGCTGCGAAATCTGCGGCGGGCCCCATGCAGCAAACACCGGTGATCTCGGCACGTTCAAAATCAAAAAAGAAGAGGCTTCAAGTGCGGGCGTGAGAAGAATCAAGGCCGTTCTGATTCCGAAAGAGGGAAAGAAAGACTGATTTTATCTCGATAAAACTTCAATTCCCGATACTTTGGCGCATTGAGCCGCGGCCCGCATTCGACTTGGATTTCGAGCGGAGACCGGCTGCGGTTCAAACGGCGAATGCAAATGCGAGGAGGATATGCAATGGCGAAAACGAGCAAAAATGCTTGGCTTGAATACGATTGGAAGTTGGACGGCGGTGATGCGCGGTTCCGCGTTGATATGTCGCTGTATACAAATGCACCGATCGAGGGCTGCGCGGAGCTTGTTTTCATCTACTGCGCAAGCCTTTCGGAGCAGCCGCTCAAGGCAGGCGAGCTGCGCCGAATTGACAGCCTTATTGCCCGATGCATAAAGAAACTCGGCAAAGAATATGTCGGCTGCATTGAATCCGCCGCAATGCACCAGTATTATTTCTATATTGACAGCGAAGAAAAGTATTCGGCACTTCAGCAGCTGCTTCAAAAAGAACGCAAGCTGACGGTGAAACTCGGCTGCAAGTCCGAACCGAAGTGGACGACCTATTTTAAACTTCTTTACCCCGATGCTGCAAAGCTTCAAACCGTCCGGAATAAGGAGAACATCGAAAAGCTTTATTCGAACGGGGATTCCGAGGCTGCACGCAGGCTGAATCTTCACATGTATTTCCGCTCTGAACCGCTCCGTCTGCAATTTGAAGAGGCGGCAAGACGGGAAGGCTTTGCGATCGGCAGCGCGGTGGACAGAGAGATGAGCGAGCTGCCGTACGGCGTGATTCTCCACATAATTTGTCCGCTGAAAAAACGCAGCGTTGATGAGGTCACGGTGCTTGCGATACGCATTGCGGAGCAGTTCGGCGGCAGATTGATGTTTTGGGATTGTCCGCTTGCGCCGCAGTCGCTGAAGTGATGCGGCGGAATGAATAAAATCAATATAATGACAGCGCAGTGCGTGGAACCCGACTCCGCACTGCGCCTTTTTTATCAGCCAACGGGGTCAAAAAGGGGGGCGAATTCGCAAAAAAAAGCGGAATTTGCGAATATACTTTTTAATATAATGAACGGAAAGAGGGCAAAAAGGGGTTATAAACGCCGAAAGGGAATTGCAGCATTTTGGGAGGGGTATGAACAACACGGAAGGCAATGCGGCGTAAAAAGGGACGGAAAGAAAAATGGAAAAAGGTGTTGACAAAAGCTTGCGGGGGAGGTATAATAGCAAAGCTGTCGGACGAGAGAGACAAGCGAGCGAAACCGAGGTGAGAGCCGAGGGGTGCGAACGGAAGTGAGCAGCGCGAGCGAGTCGAGGGGAAGGCAGCCCGGTGAGAGGACGGAAGTTCGGGAACCGGATGTTCCTTGAAAACCGTATAGTGAACCAAGAAGAGATGCTCGAGAGAGCAGATCAAGCGCAAACAAACAAAAGTAATTTTGAGACGACCGGCGGTCTGTCGGATGACGAAGTCGCGAGACAGACGCAAAAGAAATAAGAGCAAAAGCGCGAGCTTTTAAAGGATTTTAACTCAAGAGTTTGATCCTGGCTCAGGACGAACGCTGGCGGCGTGCTTAATACATGCAAGTCGAACGGAGTTAAGGGTTTCGGCCTTTAATTTAGTGGCGAACGGGTGAGTAACGCGTGAATAACCTGACTCAAAGAGGGGGATAACAACGGGAAACTGTTGCTAATACCGCATGAGACCACAACACCGCATGATGAAGGGGTCAAAGATTTATCGCTTTGAGAGGGGTTCGCGTCCCATTAGGTAGTTGGAGGGGTAACGGCCCACCAAGCCAACGATGGGTAGCCGAGCTGAGAGGCTGATCGGCCACACTGGAACTGAGACACGGTCCAGACTCCTACGGGAGGCAGCAGTGGGGAA
>OGHJ01000119.1_pt1 | contig 136882 bp, 127 predicted proteins | sample 1571351 | NCBI WGS metagenome assembly OGHJ01 (sample SAMEA2582037, study PRJEB24529) | metagenome | biome: Human gut stool | place: China | collected 2011 | reverse complement strand
GCCGAGGTGGAGCCAGGGCTGGTTGAACGCATCCTTGACGCAGCTCGCACCGCGCCCATGGGCGTACCACCTTCAGACGTCAATGTGCTTGTGCTGGACAGCAGGGAGAAAAACCGCGCCTTCACCAGTGATTTTTGCGCACACCTCAAAACCCTTGGCTGGCTCACTGCCCCATGGTTTCTTGCGCTCATGCGCCCATTCTGGGGCAAGGCCAATGACGGGCTGTTCCGCAATTTTGTGCGGCCTGCGCTGGCGGCGTTCACGTCTTCAATGGATGCGGGGAAAAATATCGTCACCTATGACGCGCCCCTGACCATGTATTTTTACGGTTCGCCCTGGGCAGACCCCGCGGATCCGCTGGTGGCCGCATCCCTTGCCATGCTGGCGGGCGAGGCTCTGGGCCTTGGCACCTGCATGATAGGTTCCATCCACCCTTTGTTGCAGTGGGGCGGCAGCGCTGCGCGTTTTCGCAAACGGCATGGCATCCGCTGCAAAAGCCGCGAGGGCGTGGTCGTGCTGTTTGGATATCCGAGCATCCACTATAGCAAGGGTATTGAACGGAGTTTTGCCTCGGTGCACAGGGCATAGACATCATTTATATAAAAAGCGCCGCAGGATATGTTTCTGCGGCGCTGGCAAATCTGACCGTGAGCTGATTGGAGCAAGGTTGCTCCGGCCCTTTATTTGTTCAGTTTTTCGGAAATAACTTCGCGTATGATCTTGTTCAAGCCGGGGAGGTCAGGCTTGGAAACCTGCCTGTCTGCCCCAACCTTTACGCCCTTTTCATACAGCGCATCGGTGATGAGCGAGGAGAACAGGATGATGGGCAGTGTGCTGAGGCCGGGGGTTTCACGGATTTTTGCCGTGAGCATGTGCCCGTCCATTTCCGGCATTTCAATGTCGGAAATAACCAGATGCACCACATCCGTAAGTTCCTTGCCCTTGGCCTGGGCTTCCTCACGGGTGTGCATCAAAAAATCCCAAGCGGCGCGCCCGCTGCCCACAGCCGTGACCTGAAAACCGGATTTTTCCAGCGATGACTGCATGACGTTGCGCAGCGAGCTTGAATCGTCAGCCACCAGCAGGTGGAACTGACCGGCACCTTCCACGGGAGAGGTGTCCACCTCAACCTGCGACATGTCCAGGGTGCTGTCGAGGCTGGCGAGGATTTTTTCCATGTCCAGAATAAAAAGTACGCGATCCTGAATACGCAGAACGCCCGTGATGCTTTCGCGCGAATATGTCTGCACGTACTGGTTCGGCGGCTCAATGCGATCCCAGGTCATGCGGTGGATGCTGGTGACGGAGGAGACCATAAACGCCGCCTGCACGCCGCTGAATTCGGTGACAATGACCTTGGTGTTTTCTTCCGTGGCCATTTCTTTGCCCAGCCATGCGGCAAGGTTCAATATGGGCAGCACCCTGCCGCGCAGATTGAACGTGCCAAGTACTGAAGGGTCGCACTTGCTGGGCACACTGGTGATATTGGGCAGGCGGATGATTTCAAGCACCTTGGCAACGTTGATGCCGTAATGCCCGCTGTAGACCTTGCCGTCCGGCTGCTTTTCATCAATGATAAATTCAATAATTTCAAGTTCGTTATTGCTAACGTTCAGCAAGCTGTTTTGCGACATGGCTTTCCATCCTGTGCTGCGGAAGGCGTGGCTTTCCACCGATATCGTGTGCTCCGTTTACGGGAACCGCTGTTGAGATGTATCGGCAGGATATGTATTCCCTTAAGGCCTATGTTCAAAAACCTATTTGCGCCCCTTCGCGGGCTTGGCGGCCTTGGGCGGTTCGCGCCGGGGGCAGAAGCTCAGCATTTCGCATGTGTCGCACAGGGGTTTGCGCGCATCGCACACTTCGCGCCCAAACCAGACCATGCGGTGGTTCACATCGCCCCATTCCTCGCGCGGAAAAAGTTTCATGAGGTCGCGCTCAATAGGTATGGGATCGGTTTCGTCCGTCAGCCCCAGGCGGTAGGCAATGCGTTTTACATGCGTATCAACAGCAAGCCCCTCGTTGATGCCGTATGCGCCAAACAGCACCACATTGGCTGTTTTGCGGGCAACGCCGGGGATGGTGACGAGGTCTTCAATGCTTTTGGGGATTTGCCCGTCAAAAACATCACGCACACGCCGCGCTGCCCCCAGCAGGTTTTTGGCCTTGCTGTGAAAAAATCCTGTGGGCCGGATGACGCTTTCCAGTTCTTCCAGCTGGGCCTCGGCCAGGGCGGCAGGGGTGGGCCAGCGGCGGAACAGCTCCGGCGTAACGGTATTCACCCTGGCATCTGTGCACTGTGCGGCCAGCACTGTGGCTACCAGCAGTTCCCATGCATTTTGGGCGTCCAGATGGGTGCGCGGGTGTGGATAGCGTTTTTGCAGGGCGGCAAGAACGTTCCGGGCCGTTGCCTGTGGGGATGATTTTACGCTCATGTCTCTTTATGCCACAGGGAGCGCATGCCCGCAAGCAAGGGCACTGGTGCGTGGCGCAATCCGTCGTGATGCAATCCCTTGCCCCGTTTGGATGCATATTGCACCCGTGGCTAGGGTTTGTTTTTTTTTCGGCTACGTGTAGCATGCCTATATGGAACACGAGGAAAACAGCAAGGTTTTTCTGGTCTATATGACCACGCCCACCCAGGAGGAGGCGCTGACGCTCGCGCGCGAGCTGGTGCGTCTGCGTCTGGCCGCCGGGGTCAACATGGTGCCCGGCGCGCAGTCGGTTTACCGCTGGAAGGGCGAGGTACACGAAGCCGGGGAATGCCTGCTTGTAGCCCAGGTGAGCGAGGCCGCATTGCCGGATTTTATGGCAAAGGCGCGCGCCCTGCACAGCTATGAAGTCCCCTGTGTGGTCGCCATGCCCATTGCAGACGGCCATCAGCCTTTTTTGCGCTGGATTACAGAAAACAGTCTGCCGCCCACGGCCTGACCAACTTTCATCCGTCACGTCATCAAGAGGAAACTATGTCCATCTATGTTTCAGGATCACTGGCTTTTGACCGCATCATGACCTTCCCCGGCAGTTTTCAGGATCACATCCTGATGGACAAACTGCACATGATCAACGTGAGCTTCATGGTGGACGGCATGGATGAACGGCGCGGCGGTTGCGCGGGCAATATTGCCTATTCTCTGGCCCTGCTTGGCGAAAAGCCCACCATCGTTGCCGCCGCTGGGCGCGACTTTGGCCCTTACGCCATTGTGCTGGAAAATATGGGGCTGCCTCTGGAAGGTATCCGCCGGGCGGAAGAAATCTTTACCGCCCTGTGCTACATCACCACCGACCTCAACAGCAACCAGATCACCGGTTTTTACCCCGGCGCCATGAGCCTCCCTGCCGATTACAGCTTCCCCGCCATTGATGGTGATAAGGACATTGCCATTATCTCCCCCGGCAATGTGGAGGACATGCGCCGCCTGCCGGGATTTTACCGCGAAAAGGGCGTTCCCTATATTTTCGACCCCGGCCAGCAGTTGCCCGTGCTTACCGGCAACGATCTGCTGGCGGCCATTGAAGGCTCCTTTGCCTGCATCACCAACGACTACGAACTGAACATGATCTGCAAGGCCACGGGCAAGAGCGAGGACGAACTGGTAGGCCGCACCCTGTGGCTTGTGACCACGCTCGGCGCCGACGGCGCGCTTGTGCGCGGCGCGGACGGCACGGAAACGCGCATTCCCGCTGTACCTCCCCGTCAGATTCTCGACCCCACCGGCGCGGGCGACGCGCACCGCGCGGGCCTGCTCAAGGGCCTGCTGCACGGGCTTTCCATGCCTGAAGCCGCCAAGATCGGCTCGGTGAGCGCCAGCTTCTGCCTTGAAAAAATGGGCACGCAGGAACACGAGTATTCACCGGAAGTCTTCCGGCAGCGGTATGAATCCGTGTTTGGCCCACTGCCCGCAGGCATTCTGGCTTAAGCGGCAGGCCGGCCCTTGCGGCAGACAATTTAAACGGGCTGTACCCCGGGGGTAAACCATGCAGAACAAGCTTCCAGAGGGTATACGGGTTCTGTTTGTGGCTGGTTTTGGCCCGGTGGTGGCCGACCCTGACGCAAGCGGCAAGCTGTACAGAAAGGTGCTGGGCCTGCCCCTGCGCCATGAAGAAGGTTACGAAGGCTATTGGCATTCCCAGTGTCTGGAGGGCGTAAAACATTTCGCCCTCTGGCCGCTGGAAAAGGCCGCGCTCTCCTGCTTTGGCGAGGAGGTCTGGCCGGAGCGCCTGCCTGTGCCGCAATCCTGGCTTGAGCTTGATGTGGAAGATATTGTTTCTGCCACGCGCATTCTTGAGCAGAACGGCTATGAGCTGCTCCTCCGGCTGAAGGAAGAACCCTGGGGGCAGACCGTCACCAGATTCCTCAGCCCAGAGGGTATACTCATGGCTGTTACGCACACGCCTTTTTTGCGCGAGGCGGCTTCGGCGGAGGAAACGGCCTGAGCAGGGAGGCGGCATGTACTACATTGCGCTGGTGGTATTTGCGGGCTGCATTGTGGCCCTGCAACCGCCCATTAACGCAGCCTTGAGCCGTACGGTGGGGCTGCTGGAAAGCGGGCTTATTTCCTTTGCCATAGGCGCGGTTTTTCTGGCTGTCCCCGTGCTGCTGATGGGGCGGGGCAATGTGTTCCGCGTAATTGAAACTCCTGTCTGGCAGTGGGCTGGAGGGGTGCTGGGCGCGTTCATGGTTGTGAGCACAACCATGGCCGCGCCGCGTATTGGCGTGCTGGCTACGCTGGTCGCCATGATTTTTGGCAACCTTGTTATGGCGGCCATTATTGACCACAACGGCTGGTTCGGCCTCAATACAATTCCTTTTGACTGGCGCAGAATGCTTGGGCTGGTGTTGGTGCTGGCGGGCATTGCCCTTGTGGTGCGCCGCTGATAATGCCTGCGGCGCGCGGCAAAAGGCTGGCGTTGCAGCAAAAATAAGGGAAAGAAATGCGCGTTGATGCAGTGCGGGAGTTTTTGGCCCGTCACGGTCTTGAAGAGGCATACCGGGAGTTTGAAGTTTCAAGCGCCACAGTTGATCTGGCGGCTCAAGCCATCGGCTGCGAGCCGGGGCGCATTGCCAAGAGCCTTTCCATCAGCGTCAACGATGCGCCGATGGTGCTGGTGGTCATGGGCACGGCCCGTCTGGACAACCGCAAGTTCAAGGACGCTTTTCACGCCAAGGCCCGTTTTATCAAGCCTGAAGATCTGGAGGCCCAGGTGGGGCATCCCATGGGCGGCGTCTGCCCCTTTGCCCTGCCCGAGGGCGTTGCCGTGTATCTGGACGAAAGCCTCAGGCGCTACGATCCTGTGTACCCGGCTGCGGGCGCGCCCAACAATGCCGCCAGGCTCACTCTGGCGGAACTGGAGCGGGTCACGGGCGGCGTGTGGGTGGACGTGTGCAAGAACGAAGAATCATGATTTTTTTTGCTGATACGCCCGTAGGATAATACTGCGTTGCGGCAGGTGCCGTGCGTGATCCTGCGGGCGCTGTATTTTTGACGTACCTGCGGGCGGGGCGTTCATCTGCGGATTGTTGCGTCAGAGCGGCCCCGGTGAGCTGGTTTTTTGCCCTACTGCCCAAAACCGCCGCGCCGTCTGTGGCAGCCGCCCACGCCGCAGCGTGTGCCGTGCCCGTCGCACAGTTCATAATCTCCGCCTTCTATGCGCAGCAGCTTGCCGTTCACCAGCGAGTCGGCCAGTTTTTTGCGCGCTTCCGCATAGATGCTCTGCACGGTGGTGCGGGCAATGCGCATTTTTTCAGCGCAAGCCTCCTGATTCATGCCCTCAAGATCAATGAGGCGCACGGCCTCATATTCGTCCACGGTCATGATGACTTCCTGCTGCACCTGCGGGGCGCTCTGCCCAAAACCCGGCAGCGGCCCAAAGTTGCGGTTTTCCGGCAGGCAGCAGACTTTGCGCCATTTTTTTGGTCTTGGCATGTAATCCTCTTGGGGGCCGTCCGGCAATGGCGCGCACAGGATGCGCACACTGGCCGGGCGGTCGTGCTCATTCATATGCGGGCACTTTAGCCGTTATTGCCCGCTGCGTCACTGCCTGCCGCAGGGCCTGCTGCGGGGCCGTTGCCCTGTTGCCTACCGCGACCCATACCGCACCCTTCGCCACGGCCCATGCTCTGGCCAGCTTCCTGACTGTTTGCGGCGCAGTTGCCGCCCCGGTTGCCATGTCGTTGCCCGTGGCGGCAGCAGCAGCGGCCTTGGCCCATGCCCATATTCTGGCTTGCATCCATTCCCTGATCTGCGGTCTGACCTGCGTCAGGCACTGCGCCCATGCCGCGACCTGCCGCGTTGGCAGCCTTGCCGCCGCATCTGCCCATACCGCGCCCTGTGCGCGAATCATTGCCCTCCGGCCCTGTGTGATCGAAACGAGGCATGTTACCCTCCTAATGTTGCCGTTATTGACATATGTCATAAATAGAAGTATGTGTGTTTTTGACATATGTCAATAATAAAAAATCAGACAAAGCTAATTTGCCTGAAAAAATGCTTCTGAAAGCAAACCATTCCGAGAGGACAATGAACCATGAGTGATTGCAATCATCAGTGCGGTTCCTGCGGTGAGCAGTGCAACGAGCGTAGCGAGGGGCAGGAGGCGCAGGTGGATTTTCGCGTCAAAACGCACCCCAAAAGCCGTGTTGGCAAGGTTATAGGCATTGTCAGCGGCAAGGGCGGCGTGGGCAAGTCGCTGGTCACATCCCTGCTGGCGGTAGCCCTTACCCGGCAGGGCAAACACTGCGCCATTCTGGATGCGGACATCACCGGCCCCTCCATCCCCCGCGTGTTTGGACTGACGGGCAAGGCCCATGTTGAGGGCGACGGCCTTGTGCCCGAGCGCAGCAAGGGTGGGGTGGACATCATGTCCATGAACCTGCTGCTGCCCGGCGATTCCGATGCCGTGCTCTGGCGGGGACCCATCATTGCCGGCGCGGTCAAGCAGTTCTGGTCGGACGTGGTCTGGCGCGATGTGGACTACATGTTTGTGGACATGCCTCCAGGAACAGGCGATGTGCCGCTGACCGTGTTCCAGTCCCTGCCGGTGGACGGTATTGTGGTTGTGACCTCGCCGCAGGAACTGGTGAGCATGATCGTGCAGAAAGCCATTGATATGGCGCGCCAGATGGATATTCCCATCCTTGGGCTGGTGGAGAACTACTCGTATTTCAAGTGCCCGGATAACAACAAGGAATACAAAATATTTGGCGAGAGTCACATTGACGCCGTGGCCCAGCGTTACGGCCTGAAGGTGCTTGCCCGCCTGCCCATTGACCCTGCCCTAGCGCAAGCCTGTGACAAGGGCGCCATCGAGGATGTCGACCAGCACTTTATGGACGGTGCATTGGCCGTGATTTCACATATGTAGGATCGCGTACAGCGTAGCGCCTGTGTGGCGTCTGTTGCGTATGGCCGCAGGGTGAGGGAGCCGTTGCACGGCTGGCCCCGCCTTGCGGCCATGCGCCTTTGCTGAATACGTAAAAAAGGGAGTATCTTTACCTTTGCTGCCATGTGTGCCTATGCTTGCCCAAACCAAGGAGCAACCATGCGTACATACCAACAATTCATCAACGGCAAATTGGTTTCCCCTACAGGCTTTGCAATGATTGAAGTGGAGAACCCCTCCACAGGCAAAATAATGGCCCAGACGCCCAACGGCGGGCGTGAGGACGGGCTGGCGGCGCTTGCAGCCGCGCACAGGGCACAGGATGCCTGGGCGGCGCTTCCGGCGGTGGCCCGCGCCGGATACCTTAAAAAAATGGCGGATCTTATCCGCAAGCACCGGCTGGAACTTGGCCGCATCCTCGCCGAGGAACAGGCCAAAACCCACCCCCTGGCCCAAGTAGAAATCGACCTCACCGCCGAGTATTTTGACTACTATGCCGGATGGGCGCGCATCTACGAGGGCGAGATCATCCAGAGCGACCGCCCGCGCGAAAACATACTACTGTACCGCAAGCCCATTGGCGTTGTGGTGGGCATCTGCCCGTGGAACTTCCCCTTCTTTGTCATGGCGCGCAAGGTCGCCCCCTCGCTGCTGGTGGGCTGCACCACGGTTATCAAACCCAGCAGTATCGCCCCGGCCACGGTCATGCATTTTGCCAGCCTGCTTACGGAACTGGATCTGCCCGCTGGCGTGGTAAACTTTGTCACGGGCGGCGGCAGCACCCTGGGTGAGGCCCTTTCTTCCAGCTCCATGACCGACATGGTCAGCCTGACAGGCAGCGTGGAGGCCGGACAGCGCATCATTGCCGCTGGCGCGCAGAACATCATCAAGGTTTCGCTGGAACTGGGCGGCAAAGCCCCGGCCATTGTCTGCGCCGATGCGGATATGGATCTGGCGGTCAAGGCCGTTACGGCCTCGCGCACGGTCTTCAGCGGGCAGGTGTGCAACTGCGCGGAACGCCTCTATGTGCACGAAAGCGTGGCCGACATGTTCGCCGAAAAACTGGCGGCTGCCTTTGCCGCCGTGCGGCTGGGCAATCCTTTTGACGATCCGGCACCTGACATGTGCAGCCAGATCAGCGCCGAGCATCTTGAAAAGATCAGCGGCATGGTCAAGCGCGCGGAAGCGGACGGCGCGGAAGCCGTTGTCGGCGGCGCGCCCGCAGACCGCGATTCCGGCTACTTCTATACGCCCACCTTGCTGCGCAACTGCCGCCAGGACATGGAAATCGTGCGTAACGAAGTGTTTGGCCCTGTGCTGCCCATGATGACCTTCCATGATCTGGATGAAGCCCTGGCCCTTGCCAACGACTGCGACTACGGCCTGACGTCCTCCATCTACACCACCAACGTATCCACGGCCATGGAAGCGGTGAACCGCCTGAAGTTTGGCGAGACCTACGTGAACCGCGAAAACTTCGAGGCCATGCAGGGCTTCCACGCCGGCTGGCGCAAGTCGGGCATTGGCGGCGCGGACGGCAAGCACGGCCTCATGGAATACCTCCAGACCCATGTGGCCTATATTCAATATTAGCGGGTAATTGCAGACATGCTAAAACAGACGAGGCCCCTCAGTGAGGGGCCTCGTCTATTTCATATCAGGGGCGGCTTGCTTACTTGGTAAACAGAATCAGCGCCACCATCTTGAGATCCGTGGAGCCGGTATTGAGCAGGGCGTGGCTTTCACCATCGTTGCACACGGTCACGTCGCCGGCTTTGACGGGGGCTTCAACGCCGTTGTCGTTGTACATGCCTTCGCCTTCAAGGATATAGTATATCTCGATTTCGCCGTTGTGCTTGTGGTTGCCCACGGCACAGCCGGGCTTGAGAGTGCCGATGTTGAAGAGGCGGCCTTTGCCAGCCAGCCCGTTCTCATTGACTATCTTGGTAAAGTGGATGGCGCCCGGCCCGCCAAAAAGTTCCTTTTCAAAGCATTCCAGAGCATCAGCGCGGTTGATCATGGTGTTCTCCTGTGGTTCGGGCGCGGATGCGCCGGTTAAAACTGGGCTGCAAGAGCGTGTTTCCTTGTTTTGCAAGGTCCGCCCGCAATGCCCGCGTGATAACCGGGCATTGCTGCGGCGATCATTCGCGCGGTAGGCGCTTAGTTGGTGTTCTCGTCATCGTCCCCGTCATCGGGGGCTGCGGCTGGCGCATTTTTGGCGTCCGGCTTGCCCTTGGCACCGGCAGGTAGCACCTTGCGCGGACGGCGCGGCGCGCGTCTTTTGCTTGCGCGCGTCTTTGTCGGCGGTTGAAGCGCCCTTGTGCGCGGCGGCAGTTCCTTGATGTTCACATCAAGCTGCGGGAAGGCGATTTCAATGCTCTGTTCGCGGAATTCGCGTTCGATTTCCACGCGGATGTCCGAAGCTGTGGAAACAGATACGTCATAATCCCGCACCCAGAACTTCAGGCTGAAATCAAGTGTGCTGGCCCCAAAATCCGCAAAGGCCACGCTCGGCGGGGGATATTTGAGCACGTTGCTGTTGGCGTTGGCCGTGGCCAGCAGGATTTTCATCACCGCATTGGCATCGGAGCCATAGGCCACGCCGACCTTGATTTCCCTGCGCACGGTGCGGCTGTTGCGCGTCCAGTTGATAAGGCGGCTGGCCACAAATTCCGAGTTGGGGACAATGATCAGGGCATTGTCAAAGGTTTCCACCATGGTAGCGCGCACGCTGATTTTGCGCACGCGGCCCTGAGTGCCGCCCACTTCCACCACATCGCCCGCCTGGAGGGTGCGGCTGAAGATCAGTATCAGACCCGACAGGAAGTTATTGACGATGGTCTGCATGCCGAAACCGATACCGACAGAAAGACCACCGGCTACCATGGCAAGGTTGCTCAGTTCCATGCCTACGGCGCGCAGGGCGAACAGGCCGAAGCAGCACCACAGCGCATAGGTAAAGGCCGTCTGCATGGGAGGAATGAGCGTGGCGTCGATAGCCAGCCCCTGTTTGGGCAGTCGCGCCAGAAAGCGCGAACCCATGGCAACGGCCGTGCGCGTGAGGTAGAACATGGTGATGATAAGCAACAGGTGCACAACATTGAACTGCGTTGCGCCCACATTGACGCCGCGCAGAACATAATGCTGGAGCAGGTACATGCCGCCGGGCAATGTGCCAACCCACTGCGAAACCCCCACAAAGGCCGCAACCAGCACCACAGGGGCGGAGAGCGCCACGGCAAGGTGAGCAAGGGCTGCGCGTACGCCTTCCTGAGGCAGCTTGTCGTTGAGGCTGCTGACAAGAGACATGCCGCCCATGCAGAGTTGCAGGGCCAGCGAGCAGGAAACAAAGAGCAGGTACAGCACCATGCTGTAGATGTGCAGCCCGGCCAGGGTCAGCACAAGGCATATCCACAGCACAATGGGTTCGCATTCAAGCACGCTGGTTTCCACATGCATGGGGCCAAGATCAAGCTTGGGCCTGAGGTGCTGCCGCACGATGGAAATGATGACGATGCACAGCCAGATAACCAGCACCAGAGGCTTGGTCAGCGGCAGATAAAGCAGTACGTATGAACACAGCGTTGGCTGGATAAGTATCCAGAAGGGCGGCTTTTGGCGCGGCACCTCGGGGTATTTCAGCAGGCGCAGGTCCCATGCCAGATGTATCTGGGCCACAATGAGGCACAAGTTGCCCAGGGCCAGAAACAGTCGGAAGAACTCGCCGGATGCGGACATGGAACTGCCAAGAAATGCCAGCCCCACGCACAGCCAGGGCAGACTGACGCGGAAAACATGCCGCAGGGTGCTGTTTTCGTCCTTGTCCTGCGCGGCCCAGCGGCGGTACAGCAACACGGTGAGCACGCCGGTAAGCAGCAGGCCGAGGATAAAGCGCAGCACCGCCGTGCCCCAGCGCTCAAGCGTGACAGGAACTTCCACAGGCAGACGCAGGATCATGCCCTGAACGGAATAGTGCATCTGCCGCCCAAAGTCGGCCCATGCATCGGGGCTGAGCCAGGGCACCGGGCTTTGCAGATAATAGTTCTTCCATAGCAGGGGGATCTGGGCGTTGATCTCTTCCTGCATTTTTTCCAGCCGTTTGATAAGCGCCAGAGCAGGGGCAAGGGCCGAGTCGTACTGCGCCAGCACGGCTGTAAGGCGCAGCCGGGTGAGCGCCAACGTTTTGCCGTATTCCTGCATTTCAGGGCTAAGACTGCCATCGTGCAGGTCTTCAGGCATGCTGTCGGCCAGATAGCCCACGCGTTCCAGCAGGGCCTGGGCTTCGGTGCGCGCAGCCAGCACAGGGTCAAGCACCTTGCGCAGATCAAGCACCGTGGCCGTGATGCGACGGCTGACAGCTTCAACAGGGTTGGGCCAGTTTTTATACGTATTGAGCAGCACCAGCAGGCGCCGCGCTTCTTCCATAAAGGGCTGAACCTTCTGGCTCAGATTGGTTGACCGCTGGGCAAAGGTATCACCCATGGCCGTGGCCTTCTGGGTGATTTCATCGAGCATGGCCTTTTGCCCGCTCCAGACCATTTCCCAGGGATCGCGCAGGGGCAGGGTGGCGATGGCGGGTTCTTCGTTGGTGTCAACCTTGCCCTCAGCCTTGTCGCCAGCCTTTGGGTCGGCTTTTGCGTCGGCCTTGGCATCGGCTTTTGCGTCAGCCTTGGCGTCTGCTTTTGCATCAGCTTTTGCATCGGTTTTGGCGTCAGTCTTGGCGGCGGGCTTGTCGGCCTTGTCAGGTTTGTCTGCTTTGTCTGCTTTGTCTGCTTTGTCAGCCTTGTCGCCCTTGGGGGCGTCCTGTTTGGCGGCATCGGGTTTGGCAGTATCAGGCTTGGCAGTGTCTGCCTTGGGGGAATCCTGTTTGGCGGCGGGGGTCGGTTCCGCCGCAAATACGGCGGGAGAGGCCAGGGCACAGCACAGGGTCAATAAAAGGGCGGTTATCAGCAATTTGGGTGCGTGCATGGAATCCTCAGATTACAGTCGGTTGTCCCTGAAGGTGGATGCCCTTCCATACGTCAAGAAAGGCCGTTTGAAAAGGCCGCGGTCTTTACAAGGTGCCGGACGGGCGGCATAGTCCGGGCATGGAAAACGGCATCAATATCCCGCCTGCCGGGCTGGAAAACAGCCCTGTCGCCGCCCCGGCTTCATTGCCCGTGGCCTTGTTGCAGCAAGAGGATTACCATGATCCCGGCTTGGGCAGGGCTGTGGGCGGCGTCATGGACGCTGCCCGCCTGACGGAGCTTTGCCCCTTGCGCCCCGGTGCGCGCGTACTGGTAAAGCCCAACCTTTTGCTGGCAAAACCCCTGGCTTGCGCTTCGCCGCAGGTTGTGGCCGCCGTATGCGCCTGGCTTATGGATCACGGGGCGCGAGTGCGTGTGGCGGATTCGCCGGGTTTTGGGCGTGCGGCCTCCGTGGCCCGGGCTGTGGGGCTTGAGGCGGCTTTGCGCCCTCTGGGCCTTGAAGTTGAAGAGATCGGCCCTGCGGAGCCGGTGCCTCTGCCCCTCGAGGGAGAAGCGGCGCAAAAGGCTGGTTTGCAGGCGGGCGGATCGCGCTTTCATGTGGCGCGTCTGGCGCTTGAGAGCGATTTTATTGTGTCGGTTCCCCGGGTCAAGGCCCATGCGCAGATGCTGGTGACGCTCTCCGTCAAAAACTGTTTTGGTTGCGTGCGCGGCCTGCACAAGGCTTTTGCCCACGCCCGCGAGGGGCGCGACCCCCTGTTTTTTGCCGACTGCCTTGCCGCGCTATGGGCGGCCTTGCCCCCTGTTGCCGCAGTTGCGGACGGCGTTACGGCCATGCACGTTACAGGGCCGAGCAACGGCAGCCCTTATGCACTGGGCGTGGTCGGGGCCAGCGCCTCAGCCGTGGCGCTGGACGAAGCGCTGTATGCCGTATTGGGCCTTGCGCCGCAGGATGTGCCTCTGGGTGCGGCCTTGTGCCGCCGCCAGGCCTGGGGCAGCGCCCCGGCAGAAGGGCATGACGGCATTCGGGCTGTCTTTCCCCTGCGAAGTCCCGGGGATTTTTCATCCGAAGGATTTCAGTTGCCAGCGGAGCTTTCGCACACGTCCTTTCATCCTGCCCGCTTTGTACACAGTTGTTTTCGCCGCATTGTTGCGGCGTTCAGAAAATAGCCGCCAAGGAGCCTCATATGCCCAGAATCCTGCCTGGAGAAACGGATATTTATGCCATCACGGATGCCGGTCTTTCACTGGGAAGGCCGCTTGAAGAAGTTGTTTCCGCCCTTATGGGGGCGGGTGTGCGCATTTTGCAATATCGCGAAAAAAAGCTGAAATCCGGTGCCATGCTGGAGGAATGCCGCCTGTTGCGGCGGCTGACCAAGGAGGCCGGAGCCTGCTTTATCGTCAACGACCACGTGGATATCGCCATGCTGGTGCAGGCCGACGGCGTGCATGTGGGGCAGGAGGATTTGCCTGTCCCCGACGTGCGCAGCCTTGTGGGGCCGGAAATGATCGTCGGCCTTTCCACCCATCTGCCGGAACAGGCCCGGGAAGCCCGCAGCCTTGGCGCGGACTACATCGGCGTGGGGCCGATCTTTGCCACCAACACCAAGGAAGACGTGGTTGATCCCGTTGGGTACGAGTATCTGGACTGGGTTGCCCGCAATGGGGATTTGCCCTTTGTGGCCATTGGCGGCATCAAGCGGCATAACATTGCGGAAGTCGCGCGACACGGTGCGCGCTGCTGCTCGCTTGTGAGCGAACTGGTCGGCGCGCCCGACATACGCACCAGAGTGGAAGATGTGCGCAAGGCCATGCGTGAAGGCATGGTGGGGTAGGGCCTGTTTCTAAATAATTCTTTTGGCCGATCACTGCGTCATCCAGCATTTTTTACTCCAGTCATGGACAAAAAGCGCTGCTGTCTTTATCCGTAGCTTCCTGCGTCGCAACGGCTAAAGCGAGTCCACTCCTGTCGTAAAAAACACTGTTTTCCTTGTCCTCGGCGCAAAATCTTTTATTTAGAAACAGCCCCTAGATGTAATGTTCCAACACGTTGTTCACCCTCCCTAAATCGGTAAAGCTGGAGTTACCAGACAACAACAAACCGAGTGAAGGGAAGGGTGAGCAACGTGTTGACACTCTACACCTGGAGCGGGCCAGCCCCAAAAAAAGTGGCGGCACACGCTGTTGCGTATGCCGCCATCTATGATTCAGAACGCATGGTGTGCTATTGCAGCGCCTGGCCCACTGCCCTGTGGTAGCCGCGCATGCGGCGACTTTCGAGGCGTGAGCGTTGCAGCTGCGACCTGATTTCGCTGTGCGCCCTGGTGGCAAGTTCCGTCAGTTGATCCTGCACACGGGCCAGTTCAATCAGGTGAGTTTTGTACTGGTCGGCCTGGCTGTCTTCCAGCATGTGCCAAGCCATGCTGGTCACTTCGCCCCGCCTTTCGGCAAGCTCGACCGCCCTGTCGTATGCGCCGTCCTCCAGTGCCGCCATTTCCAGGCGGGCAAGGTTCAGCGCTTCATCAAGAAGGCATACTCCCTGATTCATGCAAGCTCCTGAGGCCTATTGGGCCATGTGTTCGGCAACCTGCTTGTGCAGAATCTCGCTGGTGGCGCGCCAATCGTCGCACAGCGGGATGAATTCATATTCAAGCAGGTCTGCCAGAAGAATCCAGTCTTCGTTTTCCAGCACGTCGCCCATTTCAGAAAGCAAGCTGGAAAATTTTTCGGTTTTTTCGGCAAAATCGGGCAGAGCGCCATCCGTGTAGTTGGTGCGCAGTTCGCCCAGCATGCCCATGAAGTCGCGGGTCACGTCCAGCAGATCCTGAAAAAGTTCCAGGGCGTCCGTGTCAGAGGCGGCGCGGAATAACCGGGCCACTTCGCGCGAGCCGTGGGCCATCATCTGGGCAACCTTGCCCAATTCGGCGGACATATCCACAGCCATTTCAGCCATGGGCACGGAGCGCACCTCAATGGAAGAAATTTCGGAGCAGGCGATGTCTTCGGCCTGATGCGGATAGATCTCGGAAAACGCTTCGTTGTTTACCAGAACGTCCGTTACCACGCGGTTGACCATCTGGTCTTCCTGCATGACATCCTTGAGCAGTTCTTCAAGGTTGGCAAAGGTAGAAATACTTTTTTCGCTTTGTGAGCCGTCTATGATTATCATTCCAGTTCCCTCCTCTCCCCACAGGGAAGATTTTACCGTAATGTGTTCTGAGTATATTTAAGCAAATGACGTGCCATCGGTAAATTTATGGCGCCAGATAACGAAATGCGCGCCAAGCTGGGCAGTAAGCTCCAGCAGGTCGTCCAGCCGGTCGCCGCGTTCCTGGCGCAGTTCACGCCAGAAGGCTCCCAATGAGCGCAGCTCGGGGCAGGCATCAAGAACCGTTTGCAGGCGTTCGCAATTACGCAAAAACAATTGCCCTGCCTTGGGGCTCCTGCCCAGCAGTTGCCCTTGTTGCGTAAGCATTTCAAAAAGTTGTGCGGCCTGCTCCAGCGATGCCGCCATGCGTTGCGCAAATCCGGCAGAAAACGCGGCAGCCGGGCCGTCCACATGTGCTGTGCCGTGCGCAGATGCTGAAGGGGCATTTTCTTCAGACAGACAGGTGTCTGCGCTCTGTTGCTCCACAGCTGCGGGCCGGGCGGCATCGTCCAGTTCGTCAAGTATCTGACGCCAGAAAATCCGCTGCTGCGCAAGCCATAGGCTGCGATCTTCGGCGGCGTGCCTCGTAAGGCAGCGCACGGTCATAAATCCCTTGTCGTCCTGCTCCGTCAGCCATACGCGGGCCTCGTGCCCCACAAGGTCGAGTGGGGCGGCATCCCAGCGGCCAGCGTCAAGCCACGACAGGGCGAGGGATTCCACGCTCCGGGGGCTGACATGCGTCACACACGCCAGATTATTGGGGCAGGGGCGGCCAAAGGGGCAGGGATGGCAGGGCAGGGCAGGTTCCAGGCAGCAGCATCCGGGCAGATAGGGGCCGGTGTCGCAGGGCTGGGCCGTGGCAAGGAATATGGCCAGGCAGGGCACCCCAAGGCCAGCAGCTAGATGCATGGTGCCGGTATCGTTGGTAAACAACAATTTTGACCGGCGCAGCAAAGCCGCCAGTTGGGTAAGATTGGTCTTGCCCACGGCATCCACCCAATGGCTTTGGGCAGCCTGTGCATAGGCCTCGGCCAGCGGGCGTTCGGCAGGTGAGCCAAGCAGCACCGGGCAGAGCTTACGCTCGCGCCACAGCCGGTCGCCCACCTCGGCAAAAAAATGTGCGGGCCACTGCCGCCGTGCTTCACTTGCGCCCAACTGCATGGCCACAAAACCGCATGTCTCTGGCGGAGCCCCGGCAAGCAGGGCATCCGCCGCATCCTGGGCATCCTGCGGCGGATCGGCCAGCCCTTGGCGAGTCTGCACGGCTGCGGCTGCTGGTGTGTGCGGCGCGCCAACCATGCGGAACATATCCGCAATATTGAAGGGAGCGCTTAGACGGTTTGTAGCGCCGCTGTTCAGGAATGTGGACCAGATGCCCCTGTTCTGCCCAAAACCGTGCGCGTCAAGGCAGAAACCGCGAATTTCGGCCTGCCCGTCCGCCTGCCCGCCAGCCAGCAGGCCTGTGAGCAGCCGCGCAGGCAGGGTGGTAGTCAGGTTGACAACGCAGCCGGGCCTGGCTTCGCTCCTGACGGCGCGGGCAAATTCCAGCAGAAGGGCCGTTGCAATGCGCCAATCCTTGTCCATGTCGGCCATGAGCCGCGCGCCGGGCAGGGGCCAGGTGCGCTCCACATGGCGCAGCAGGGGCTGGGCGCTGGAGAAATTGTCCAGACACACCAGATGTACAGTCTGGCCCTGACGATGCAGATCCTCAATGAGGGGCTGGCATTGCAGAAGGTCGCCAAATCGCGTCAGGTTGATGACCAGTGTGGTGCCTGAGCGGTCAGCCGCAGAGCTGGTGGTCTCCATTGCTTGGCCGCCTTATGCCAGCGCCGAGGTTTTGCCGCCGTTCAGAAGGTTCAGGGCCAGGGCCTTTTCCTGCTTGAAGCGGTTGGCCACGGCTGCCTGAATATTGCTGTCGGAAGATCCAAACTGCCCCACGCGTATGTTGTACACGTTGTTGATGAGGTTGCGTTCATAGGCCGCATCGGTCGGTTTGCCGCTCATGGCGTGCGCCCGCTCGAAAATGCGGGCCGCGCCCGCAGGGCCGTGCTGCACGGATGTGCTCCAGATAACCTCGCGCATGGCTGTGGAAACCTTGTCGGGGTTCAGCCCGATGCGTTGCGCAATGGAATCCAGTGCGGGTTTGTAATGGCTCTGACGCACAAAGGCCTCCTGAAGATCCTCAAAACGCTGCGGCTGTTCGCTGGCGATGGCGCGCCAGGTGTCGGGCATGGCGCCCTTGCGGCTGCCGGTATTGCCGGGGCCGGAGGAACGCAGGCGCTTGGAAAGATCAGGCGCTTCTGTATCCAGAAAATCCAGAAAATCCTTCAGGCTGCCCGCGCGTGACGATACCTGATACTTACCGTAGGAGGTGCCGCCGTTGCGGTCATAGCCCACGGCGGCAATGCCGTCGCTGCCAGACTCAAAGCGGGCTGAAAGCTGACCGAGCTCCATGTCCTCGACCTTATGCGAGGCCTTGGTGCGGGCCTGAGCCTGGGGCTGGGTGCGCGAATGGACAAAATCGCCCATGCTGAGCCCCTTGACGCGGTTGTCCATGGCGCTGGTCATGGAGCGCAGATGCCGGGCAGTACCCATGCTGCGGGCAAGATCAAGGGTGGAGTTGCCGCCGGATACTGTTTGCATGAGGCTGTCAATGGCCTTGGTCTGCCGCATGTCGGTTTCTGCCTTGCTGAATACCTGCGTGCGGGCAAGATCGCTTGGCGAGCGCCCTGCCAGTACCATGCCCTGCTGCCCCATGTTCCCGGCCAGGGCCATGCCTGTGCGCTGCGTTTCGGCAGTGCTGGCGTTTTCCGCATTGGTGGTCTGGCCGCTCATGATGTTGGCAAAGGACGCGGGGTTTCCGGCCTGCGCAGGCGCAGTGCGGCGTGGAGCTCCCGCCTGGGCCTTTTGTGCATCAGATGGGGGGCGGATCAGAAAATTGGAAAGTGCCATGTGTTCCTCCTGCGGGGCTGAGGCTCCGCGTTGAGGAAAAAGCAAGTACAGTGCCAACTCTGGATATGCGCGGGTAAAACGACAGGTTATATTTTGCGGATCGGGCCTGCGCCGGAATGCTGACGCTGGCGCAGGAACCAGTCCGGGCCGCCGTCAATAACAAGGGCAACCGACTCTGTCGGTTGCCCTTGGGAAAGACAATGGGGTGGGAGTCAGGCCGGGCCTTCCGCGCGGAAGCAGCTACTGCTTGGCGGGTTGGGTTGGTGCTTCTTCGGTGTTGGCGCGGTGAACGGAAGTCGCCAGTTCCTTGGCAAGGGTTTCGGCAAAGACCGGGGGCATGCCCGCGCCCGTCTTGAATTCCTGATGGACGAGCAGGGCAATGCGCATCTGGCTGCTGCCAACGGCATTGCGTTTGCCAATGTTTTTGAGGTTTGTGCGGCGGGAACCCTGAGTGCTGGGGACATGGCGCTGCACCAGCAATACATCCGCCACCATGGCGGTGCCGCCCTTGCCGCTCAGTTGCGAGGGGGCGTCATACCCGGCAGTCACCACCTGACGGGCGGTTTCCGGTGCGGTTGTTCCGGCAGCGAGCACTACAATCTGAAGAATGTAGCCAGCCTCGCTGGGGTTTGGCACTACCGTGTAGCCCTTGCGTTGCAGCCATGTTTCCACCTGGGTGCGCAGGCCGAAAATCTTGTTGGTATTGTCGCGCACGTTGACATAAACCGCCGGATGGATGTTCACATCGGCTTCCGGCTCCTCAATCTGGCCCTGGCGCAGCACTTCCACACGTGCGGCGTCCGCCGGTTGGCGCACGCACCCGCACAGGGAGGCAAATGCCAGGCACAGCATCAGAATATAACGGATAAAGGACATACGGCTCCTTTGAGATGCCGCCGCCAAAAAGGCGCGGATCTGAGTTGTATTCGGGGGGGGGAGATAGTATTTGCGACCAGCCTCGCCGGGCGAGGGCCGGAATGCGGATAGCGTTGGCGCGAAATCAGGAGCGCAGCGACTCGAGAATTTTTCGGCTTAATGTGTCCTCTAGGGCGGGCAGGATTTCCTCCTTGCCCATGTTGGCTCCTTCAGCGCGCACCGTGGTGCGGTGCATGTCCGCATCTGACGGTTCCCGTCCGTTGCGGCCCACGCCTACAAGAGCTTTCATTCCCCATATTTTGCTTTTGCCGGAACTGTCCAGCAGGGCCACGCCCAGGCCAAGGGCCGCTCCGGCACCTGCCCCCCAGGCTGCCCCGCTTCTGCCGCCGGTTGTGCCGCCAAGCAGCACGCCCAGCATGGCTCCGGTGGCGGTTGAACCCAGGGCATGTCCTGCGCTCACAGGCGCGTTGCGCGAACCCAGAGGGTAGATGTCCTCCACCTTCACGCGTATGAGCAGGTCTGCCTTTTGCGCCGAATCGGCGGGGGTCAGATCTTTTTCGCTCTGTAAATAACTCGTGAGCATGGATTCAAAGTCGGCGTTAAACGAGGCGTCGCCGCCGCTCACTGTCACGTGCACGGTCTGCCCTTTGCGCACCTGCACACTTTGCAGCGGCGCATCAGAAACGTCTGCATCTCTGCTTGGCTGCGCTTCGGAATCTGCGGCAGGTGGGGTGCCCGGCTGCTCCTGATGCGTGGCGCAACCCGCGCCAAAAGCAAGCAGGGTCAGCAGGCACAGAACAGCGGCAAAGTTACGTGGCAGAAAACAGATTGGCATATGCTTCCTTGCAATTTTGAACGACACTATCATAAATAGCGCAGATTGGCCTTGCTGTCCAGTTTGGCACGGTTGGCCCCAGGGTAAGCGGTGTTGGCGCATGGCACTGAGACAGGTCGGGACTTGACAAATGCTTCGTACTTGACGCTATTGGTTGTGTCGCGCATGGCCGCCAACGGGGCGTTATGGCGCTGCAATGGATTTTGGCAACGAAAAATAATCGTTGCGAGGGCGTGTTGCGTTGCGATTGCACGTAAGAAAAATTGCGCGAAAACGCCGCGCTGGCAACCATATAAGTGACGGTGCAGGGTGCGGGCGGCAGCCACGCGATGGCGTGAGCGTTAACAGGGCCGCGCGTCTTTTGCCGGCAAGCACGAGATAACCGAGGGGCAGCATGGGCAAACAGCTTATCATTGTGGAATCACCCGCCAAGGTGAAGACCATCAAGAAGTTTCTGGGGCCGCAGTACATGGTGCAGGCCAGTGTTGGCCATGTGCGCGACCTGCCGTCCAGCTCGCTTGGTGTGGACGAAGCCAACGACTTTGCGCCGCACTACGAGGTTATAGACAATAAAAAGAATGTGGTCAGCGAACTCCGCGCTGCCGCTTCCAAAGCCGATACCGTATATCTTGCGCCCGACCCCGACCGTGAGGGAGAGGCCATTGCCTGGCATGTAGCGGAGCTTATCCGCGACAAAGCCAAGGACATCAAACGTATCCAGTTCAACGAGATCACGGCCAAGGCGGTGAAAGAAGCCCTGGCGCATCCGCGCGAGCTCAACGGGCATCTTTTTGACGCCCAGCAGGCCCGCCGTGTGCTGGACCGTCTGGTGGGCTACAAAATTTCGCCCCTGCTGTGGAAGTCCATCAAGCGCGGTATTTCTGCCGGGCGTGTGCAGTCAGTGGCCCTGCGCCTCATCGTTGAGCGCGAGGAGGCCCGCGAGGTCTTCAAGCCCGAAGAATACTGGCTGTTCAAGGCTCTGCTGGCTGCGGACGTTCCGCCGCCCTTCAAGGCCGAGCTTGCCAAGGTGGGCGGCAAAAAGGCTGTGGTCAGCAATGCGGCCCAGGCCAAGGATATTGAAGACGCCATGGCGGGCAAGCCCTTTGTGGTGGAAAGCGTGGAAGAAAAAGAGCGCGAACGCGCTCCGCAGCCGCCTTTCATTACCTCAACCTTGCAGCAGGCTGCCAACCAGCGCCTCTCGTACACGGCCAAGCGCACCATGAATATTGCCCAGCGTCTGTACGAAGGCGTTGAACTGGGCGACAGGGGGCTTACGGCCCTCATCACTTACATGCGTACCGACTCCACACGCATTGCCGATGAAGCCCGCGATGCGGCCAAGGCCTTTATTGAAGGCAGTTTTGGCAAGGAATATCTGCCCAAGCGGGCCAGGGTCTACAAGGCCAAGGGCGGCGCGCAGGACGCGCATGAAGCCATCCGCCCTGTTGACGTGGCCATCACGCCAGATGAGGTGAAAACTCACCTGCCGCCGGAGCAGTACAATCTTTATCGGCTCATCTGGTCGCGCTTTGTGGCCTCGCAGATGGCCGGGGCGCGCTTTCACGACACCACGGCCAGTATTGCCTGCGCGCATACGCAGTGGAAAGCCAAGGGCGAGCGCCTGTTGTTCCCCGGTTTTCTGGCGGCCATGCCGCGCGGCAAGGATGAGGCGGACGCTGAGCTGCCGCCCCTGACCGCTGGGCAGACGCTCACGCTCGAAAAGCTCGACAAGGAACAGAAGTTCACCCAGCCCCCGGCCCGCTTCAGCGAAGCAAGCCTTGTGCGCGAGCTGGAAGAACTGGGCATCGGGCGTCCTTCAACCTATGCGGCCATTATTTCCACCCTTCAGGACAGGGAATACGTGAGCCTGAAGGAACGCCATTTTGTGCCCACCGACCTTGGGCGCGTGGTATGCACCCAGCTTGTGGAGCATTTCGGCAAGCTCATGGACGTGGGTTTCACCGCTCAGATGGAAGAAAACCTGGACAAGGTGGCCGAAGGTCAGGAACAGTGGGTCGAACTGCTGCGGCGTTTTTCGGAAGATTTCAATCCCACGCTGGCGGCTGCGTCCAAAAATATGAAGAGCCTCAAGGGGGGCATGCCCGCGAACCTGCCCTGCCCGGAGTGCGGCAAGGATCTGCTCATCAAGTTTGGCAAGGCCGGGGCTTTTCTGGCCTGTTCGGGCTATCCGGAATGCCGCTACACCAGCAATTTTGAACGCACGGAAGACGGCACCGTGGAAGCCGTGGCCCAGGAAAAACCCCAGTATGAAAAGGTGGGGGACTGCCCGCAGTGCGGCAAAGACCTGGTGATCAAGAAGTCCCGCACGGGCAGCAGCTTCATTGCCTGCACGGGCTATCCCGATTGCAAGTACGCGGCTCCGCTTTCCACCGGGGTGCCTTGCCCGCGTTGCGGCAAGGGCTCGCTGGTTGAAAAAAGCACCAAGCGCGGCAAGATATTCTATTCATGCGACCAGTACCCGCAGTGTGATTTTGCCCTGTGGGACAAACCCGTGCCCGGCCCCTGCCCACGGTGCAATTCGCCCTATCTGATTGAAAAGAAAAGCCGCGATGGCGCAAAGGTCATCTGCCCTGTCAAAGGGTGCGGCTATGTGAAGGAGGATGGAGATGGGTAAGAAAAACGAGGCCTCTCTGTTGCCTTCAAACGGCGAAGGCCCCAAGGGCACGCCGGAATCTCTGGTGACAACCCCGTGGGAAGACACGCTTGAAGCCCGCGCCGCGGCCCTGCTGACGGGGGGCGAACCTCTGGTGCTTGTGACTGTGGTGAGCCGCACAGGCTCTGCCCCGCGCGAAGCCGGAACCCGCGCCCTTCAGACGCGCAACGGATTTGAAGGAACAGTGGGCGGCGGCCTGCTTGAAGCCCGCGCCATGGAAGCGGCCCGCAACAGCCTTGCAAGCGGCCTTTCTGCGCGTGTTTCGTGCGACATGAGCGGCTTTACGCCCAACAGCGACATGATCTGCGGCGGCGGTATGGAAGTACTGTGCGAGGTGCTCGCACCACGTCAGGCTGAAATGTTCGCCCTTGCGGCAGAGGTGCTGCGGCTGGGCGGTCGGGGCGCATGGCTGGTTGAACTGCGCCAGGACGGCGTTTCGCTGCATGGCGAGGCGGAAACCCCGCAGCGGCGGCTGTTTGTGGACGCCTTGCCGGAGCATGCCGTTCAGCCCGAAGGCGTGACCCTGGGGCTGGACGCGGTAAACTCCCAGCTTGAGACGCGCAAGGGCCGCCCTGGCCTGGTAGACGTGGACGGACGCATCTTTTACGTGGAACCTCTGGATGCGCCACCTGTGCTCCTGCTGTGCGGCGGCGGGCACGTGTCGCTGGAAGTTGCGCGGCTGGCCCATTCTTGCGGCTTTGTGGTGGATGTGGTCGATGACCGCGAAGAGTTTTCCAATGCGGGGCGCTTCCCCATGGCCCGCCATTGCCGGGTTTTGCCGGGCTACGAAAATCTTGTGCAGACCTGCGACATCGGGCGCAGACATTTTGTGGCCATTATCACGCGCGGGCACAGTTTTGACCGTGAGGCCTTGGCTCAGGCCCTGACAAGTCATGCCCAGTATGTGGGGATGATCGGCAGCAGAACCAAGCGCGAACAGGTCTATGCCGCTTTGCGCAAGCAGGGTGTGCCGGATGCGGAACTGGCTGCCGTATGCTGCCCCATTGGCCTTTCTATAGAGGCGGAAACCCCGCAGCAGATTGCAGTTTCCATCGTGGCCGAACTGCTGGCCGCCCGTGCCGGAACCCTGATGCGCCTGCGGTTTGACGACTAGAGCAGCTGACAATGAAATGAGTTAGCTGCTTGGCAAGAATTTTTTTGAAAATTCTTGCCGCGAAATGCGGGCAGGCAGGCTTTTGCCTTCTGTTGGCGTCTTTCAGGTGCTAACTGGCCCTGAAAGGCGAATGTGCGCCGCTCCACCGCGCAGTTGCCTGCTGCCGGATTGCCGAGTGCGCAGATACTTCATCCCTTACCCTCCAAGGCGCTTTGCATGACCCTTACAATTGTCGCCCTGCTGTTCCTCCTGCTTGTAGGCATTTATATAAATGCCAGGATGCGTACTGCGCGCCATCTGCGCTGCATCGCAGAGGAGAAGGGCGATATTGCCAGGGCCTCCGGCATGACGGCCAGCATTGGCGTTTTTTATCCTGATGTAAGCGCCACCGTTGTTATGGGCGTTTCTGAGGAAATCGGGGCGTGTTATTACCGTGTGCTGCGCGACGGCAAGGTCATCAACCGCAGCCGTATCAATCTGGCCAACATCAAGCGTGTGGAACTGTTGATCAACGGCGATGTGCGCAAGGTGGGTATTTCATCCGCCCAGGCCACCAGTTTCCTCAAGGCCACCGACGTGGCAGGCAGAATACTTACCCAGTATTCCCCGGCAGACCTGCGCGTCATGCTGCGTGCTGGCCTGCGGATTGTCTTTATGGGCGAAAATGGCGCAGAGAAGCAGCTTGAGATAACAGTGCTGCGCATGACTGACGAGCGTCACAAGTTCAAGCGCATGGAGCTGTTCAAGGATACCGTATGGTGGGTGGTCTTTCTGGACAGCGCAAGCGCCAATGCCAGACACATCAGGGAGTACTTTGAGAAGAGTGAAACCCCTGATTCTGATGGAGAATTTTTCTAAAAAAATAGCTAGTAATTTCAGTATGTTATAAAAAAATACCCCGATATCGTAACTACTTGAAATTACAAAGAATAATCACCATCAACATTTGGCTGCCCACCCGCCCGATACATTGCTTTTTGGCGTGAACTGTGCTTTTTAAAGGGGTGGTTTACTGCAATTGTCGATGAGTTTATCAGGCTGGGGCCGTATGACGCCCCCAACGCGTCATGAGGCGCTTGTTCGCGCCAAATCTTTCATGCTGATCCCCCCCAGGAACGACGTTTAGCGATGACCCGTCTCGGTGGAAAATTAAGCCACCGCCGTTACGCCGTGCGTGTTTTGAGCGCCGTGCGCCACGCCATATGGAGTTATTCATGAGTATCAGATCTATTGCAAAAATTTCAGTTGTATTGGGGCTTTGCCTTGCCCTTGTCGCCTGCGAGAGCGACAAAAAAGGACAGCCCGACATGCGCTTGCCGGTGTCGGCTGTTGAAGTAACCGTTGCCGATGCCTCCTGGCCCAGCCAGTTCCAGGCGCAGGCCTCAGGTTCACGCGCTGTTGAAGTGCGCGCCCGCGTTCAGGGTATTATTGAAAAGCGTCTGTATAACGAAGGCGATTTCGTAAAGGCCGGACAGCAGATGTTCCAGCTTGAACGCGACCAGTACGAAGCCCAGGTACAGCAGGCGCAGGCCCAGTACGTGAACGCGGAACGTGAATGGAAGCGCATTCGCCCTCTGTACGAAAAGAACGCCGTTTCGCAGAAAGACCGCGATTCTGCCTTGGCCGCGTATGACAGCGCCAAGGCATCCCTGCGTCAGGCCAAGATCAATCTGGATTACTGCCAGGTGGTGGCTCCTGTTTCCGGCTACAGCAGCAAGGAAAACTACACCCCCGGTAACCTGGTGAGCAACAACTCGCTGCTTACCTATGTGAACCAGACAGACCCCATGTACATTGACTTTTCCATTGCCGCCCCTGACCGCATGCTGCGCCAGCAGCTTGCAGCCTCGGGCATCCTGGTGTTCCCGAAGGACAACCGCTACAAGGCCAGGTTGCGCCTGCTGGACGGCACCATGTACGGCACGGAAGGCGAAGTGACCTTTATCGATAGCCAGGTGCAGCCCACCACGGGCGTTATCAAGGCCCGCGCGGTGTTTCCCAATGCCGACGGGCAGATTATGCCCGGGCAGTATGTGCGCCTGTTTGTGGAAGGCGACATCCTCAAGAACGCCATTCTTATTCCGCAAAAGTGCGTTATCGTGACCCAGAAGGGTACCGTGGTCATGGGGCTGGACAAGGACGACAAAGTCTACGCCATTCCCATCACTGTGACTGTGGCTGTGGGAGATCAATATCTGGTGGGTTCCGGCCTCAAGGGTGGGGAGCGCATCATCAGTGAAGGTATCATCAAAGCCCGTCCCGGGACTCAAGTGCGCGTGCAGCAAGCCGGTGGGCAGCAGCCCCAGGATGCCGCGCCGAAGAAGTAGGTAGCATATGGCTGTTTCTACAAAGCCGAATTTCTTTTTGCGCAGGCCGGTTCTGTCGGCCGTTATCTCCATTGTCATAACCCTGGTGGGCGCGCTGGCCATGAAGGCCCTGCCCATCGCACAATACCCCGACCTTGTGCCGCCCACGGTCAACGTGAGCGTGTCATACCCCGGCGCTTCTGCGGAAACCATTGCCTCCACGGTTCTGGCTCCCCTCGAAGTGAATATCAACGGTGTGGAAAACATGCTCTACATGACTTCCATTGCCGCTTCGGGTTCCGGCTCGGGCAACATCAACGTGTACTTCAAGCTGGGCAGTGATGCCAACATGGCCCTGGTCAACGTTAACAACAAGGTTAACCTGGCCCAGGCCACCTTGCCGGAAGATGTGCGCAGGCAGGGCGTCACGGTCGTCAAGCGTTCACCCGCCATGTTGCAGGTGTTCTGTTTCTATTCGCCCGACGGGCGCTATAGCGACGTGTTCATCCACAACTGGGCCCAGGTCAACGTTGTTGACGAACTCAAACGCATCAACGGCGTGGGCGACTGCTCGCTTTTTGGCAGCATGGACTACTCCATGCGTATCTGGCTGCAGCCGGACAAGCTTGCCAAGTACGGCATTACCACAAAGCAGGTAACCTCGGCCATTCAGGAGCAGAACTCGCAGTATGCCCCTGGCCGTTTGGGCGACATGCCCACGGCCGACTCCACCCAGCTTACCTGGCAGATCGATACCCAGGGCCGCCTTGTAACGCCTGAAGAATTTGGTGAAATCATCATCCGCTCCGGCGATGACAGCGCCATGCTGCGGCTCAAGGATGTGGCGCGTATAGAACTGGGCGGCAAGGACTACAGCGTTCTTTCCAGCTACAACGGCATGGGTGCCCGCATGGGCGCCGTGTATCTGTTGCCGGGCGCCAACGCCATCGCCACCGGCGATATGGTAAAGGCCAAGCTGGAGGACATTGCCTCGCGCATGCCCGATGGTCTGGCTTACACCCTGCTGGTGGACAACAACGACTTCGTTATCGAATCCATCAAGGAAGTGGTGAGCACCCTGGTCGAAGCCATGATCCTGGTGTTCATCGTTGTTTACGTCTTTCTGCAAAACTGGCGCGCCACGCTCATTCCCTGCATTGCCGTACCTGTATCCATTATCGGCACGTTCGCGGGTCTGTACGCCTTTGGCTACACCATCAACACGCTTACGCTGTTCGCTCTGGTGCTTGCCATCGGTATCGTGGTGGACGACGCCATCGTTGTGCTTGAAAACGTTGAACGTATCATGAGCTCGGAGCATCTGCCGCCCAGGGAGGCGACAGCAAAGGCCATGAACGAAGTCACGGCCCCGGTTATCGCCATTGTGCTTGTGCTGTGCGCCGTGTTTATCCCTGTTTCGTTCATGGGCGGCCTTGCGGGGCAGATGTACAAGCAGTTTGCCATTACGATCTCGGTATCGGTGGTGCTTTCGGGCATTGTGGCGCTGACGCTCACTCCGGCGCTCTGCGCCCTGCTGCTCAAGCCGCATGCCCATGACCACACGCCTGCCAAGGGCTTTGTGTGGTTCAACTATGTGTTTGGTCGCATTACCCGCCGCTATGTAAACGCCGTGCGTTTTGTCAAAGCCTCCGCCTGGCGTGCGCTGGCGCTCTGCGTAGTCATGGTTCTGTGCATCGTGGGGCTGTTCCGCGTAGTGCCCGGCGGCCTTGTGCCGGATGAAGACCAGGGCTACCTGCTTGGTCTGGCCATTCTGGACGATGGCGCGGCCCAGCCCCGCACCCGCGCGGTCAACAAGGTGCTTACCGACTTCATGCTTAAAAACCCTGCGGTTTTGAGCGTGGGTACGCTCTCCGGTCTGGACATCACCTCCATGGCTGCCAAGAGTAACTACGGCACCTTCTTTGCCCTGCTCAAGCCCTGGGGAGAACGCAAGGATCCCAAGGATGCAGCCAGCGTCATCGTGAACACCGTGGGCGCTGTAACCGTGATGCAGCCCGAGGCCTTTATCTTGGGCTTTACGCCGCCGCCCATCAGCGGCATGAGTAATACCGGTGGTTTTGAAGGCTATGTGCAGATGCGCGGCAGCGGCAGCCTCAAGGACATGGAAGAAGCTGCCAACAAGCTGGTGCTTGAAGTGACCTCCAAAAATGCCGACGGCAAGCCCAAATACCCGGCAGTGGGCATGGTGCGCAACCTCTTCACTACTGGTTCGCCCCAGCTCTACGCCAACCTTGACCGCGAACGCTGCAAGGATATGGGCATCAGCATCGCCGATGTGTATTCGGCCATGAGCGCCACCTTCGGCAGTTCATACGTCAACGACTTCAACCTCATGGGCCGCACCTTCCAGGTACGCTTGCAGGCTGAGGCGGATACTCGTGTGCTGCCTGAAAGCCTCAACGACATATACGTGCCCAATAAAAATGGCGAGATGGTGCCCCTGACTGCGGTAATGACCCTTGAACGCCGCACAGCTCCGCAGGTTGTGGAACGCTACAACGTGTTCCCGGCGGCCCACATCATGGGTGCGCCCTCGCCTGGGTATTCTTCGGGCCAGGCCCTCAGCGAAATGGAAAAAGCCGCTTCTGTGGTCTTGTCCTCCGATTATCAGCTGGGCTGGGTTGGTACCGCCCTTCAGGAAAAGCTGGCAAGCGCCGACACCACTGTCATTTTTGTGCTGGCGCTGGTCATGGTCTTCCTGATTCTTGCAGCACAATATGAATCGTGGTCGTTGCCGCTTTCAGTGCTCACGGCAGTGCCTTTTGGTGTGTTCGGTGCTTTGGTGGCGACCTGGGGTCGCGGGCTTTCCAACGACATCTACTTCCAGGTGGCACTAGTGACCCTGGTTGGTCTGGCGGCTAAAAACGCCATCCTTATCGTGGAATTCGCTGTTGAGGCCTGGCGCGCCGGGCGAAGCCTTGATGCGGCGGCCATCCACGCATCCAAGCTGCGTTTCCGGCCCATCGTGATGACCTCGCTTGCCTTTATCCTCGGCTGCGTGCCGTTGGCCATCAGCACGGGCGCGGGCGCAAACAGCCGCCACGCCATCGGCACGGCGGTCATCGGCGGCATGCTGGCGGCAACGTGCATCGCCACGCTGTTTGTGCCGTTCTTCTTTAAGGCCATCATGCAACTCTCACTGAAACTGCAGGGCAAAACTGATCCCAATGCGGGCAGGGACCACCTTGCGGAAGACCAGGAGGACGACATATGAGCGCTTCCGGCAAGGCCCCGGGCATAATGCTCAAGACACCTGCATTGGTGCTGATGCTGGCCATGCTGCTTTCGGCATGCTCTCTTGCTCCGCGCTATGACAGGCCGGAGCAGGAAATGCCCAAGCAGTGGCGGGCAGTGGATATGGGTTCAGCGCCCCTGCATACCGACTGGTGGAACAGGTTTAACGATCCTGTGCTGTCAGAACTGGTTGAAGAAGCGCTGAAGAACAACCAGGATCTGGCCGAATCCATGGCCAAGATCGAATCTGCCGCCGCGAAGGTGGGTGTAGGCACAGCCGCGTTGATGCCCGTCATCAACGGCACCGGTTCCGCCGCCGCTCAGGGCGCATCAGAAAAAGCCGCCAATACGGTGCCTTTTGACCAGAGCAAGATGTCCCGTTCTACCACCGCCTACCAGGGTGCGCTGAGCGCCTCCTGGGAGCTGGATTTCTGGGGCAAGATCCGCAACCAGTACACCATGCTCAGCGATATCCTGATGAACACGGTCATTGGGCACGAAGCTCTCCGCCTCTCGGTGGCTGGGCAGACGGCCCAGGGGTACTTTGCCCTGCTGGCGCAGGACATGCAGCTTGATACGGCCCGGCGCACCCTGAAATCGCGTGAGCAATCATTCCAGATTTATACCGCCCGCTACAAGCAGGGAGATATAACCGAGCTTGACTGGCAGCGCGCCCGTGCAGAGGTGGAAACCGCCCGCGCCCAGGTGCACACCAGCACCGTGGATGTGGACAAGGCTGAGGCTGGCCTGGCCGTACTGCTTGGCCGTTCGCCCCGCGACATAATGGATCGGGCCATGAAGCGCGGACAGGGCATCCACATGTTGCCCGCGCCGCCTGTGCTGCCCGCTGGTCTGCCTTCTGATCTTCTGGAGCGTCGGCCTGACGTGCGCGCAGCAGAATTCAGCATCATGGCCTACAATGCCAATATCGGCGTTGCCCGCGCGCAGTTCTTCCCCTCCATTTCCCTTACGGGCATGCTGGGTTCCCTGAGCGCTTCCATGGGCAACCTCTTTACCGGTCCCGCTGGTACATGGAGCTATGGCGCAAGCGGCACCGTGCCATTGCTGGATTTTGGCAGCAACTGGTATAACCTCAAGGATGCCGAAGCCCAGAAAAAGGCAGCCATCGCCGTGTACCGCAAAACCGTGCAGACTGCCTTTGAGGACATCCGTACGGCGCTTACCTCGCAGCGCGAGGCTGACCACATCGTGCGCAGCATGCAGGTGCAGGTTGAAAGCCTGCGGCGTGCCGCCCAGATTGCTGGCCTGCAATACGACAACGGCTATACGGACTACCTGACGGTGCTGGACGCAGAGCGTCAGCTTTTTGCTGCCGAACTGCGGTTGGCGACAGCGCTGCGCGACAGGCTTGATAGCGTGGTCAGCGTGTGCATGGCCCTTGGCGGCGGCTGGCAGGACCCCGGCACAAGCCCCAGCTTCCCCGTGGTGAACACAGAAAAGCTGTTGCAGGAGCAGGCTGGCGGGCGGGCAAGCGCGCCTGCGGCTAAATCCGAATAACACACGAACCCAAGCGGCATGCTGCCGCTGACCGATAAACAGTGGGGGAGGCGTCTGACGGCGTTTCCCCCACTGTGCGTTTGCGTGCATATTCGGCCCGTATCTGGGAATTGAAGTCAGTCCTGCCCGCTCGCGGGGCTTTACAGAAGGGGCAGGCCTGTCGTAAAGGGAAAAACATGGATAAGAAGTTGCCCCTGATTTTCCTTTCTCTTTGCGTTGCGCTGGGCTTGTGCTGCTCTGCGCCTGATTTGGCATGCGCCAAGGAAAATCCGGCTTCGCCAGAGCAGACCGACATAAGTGCCCCCCAGATTGCCCCAAAAGGCTCCAGAGCCAAGCGTTCTGGTGAAAAAAAGGGGGTCTCTGCCAAGGCAAACCGGCGCGAAAGCAAGCAGAAGGAAAAGAACTCCAAAGGTATTCACGCGCCAGCGTGGGCGTTTGGCGGCGAGGCGCAGAGCCGAGATGCATGGCGGGAAGGCACAAGCTCCAACGATTTGCAAAAGCGGGCCGTGGGGGATGACGCGCCCAAGGAAAAATCAGTAAATACCACGGCCAGCATCAATTCCGCCCTCAAGGGGCCACTGGCAAAAGAAGAACACAAAAGCGGCATGGCAGTGAGCGTGGGGCAGGAAGACTCCGCGTGGCGGAAGAAGGGGCAGCATGAAATAGAGGCTGACGAAAACATCCCTATGCAGAGCCGCCATGTTGTACGGGCCTATGCGGACGTAGACGCGGGCGATGACCTGAGCATCAGGGTCGGGCCTGAGCTGATCCTCAAGGATGAGCAGCGCGAGCGGACCAATGCCAACAAGCAGCCGGAATCAGCACTGGGGCTGGGCATGCAGTTCAAGCTTGACTTCTAGCCTGGTCGCCCTGAGTAAGCGATTGTTTGTCTGGGAAGGTAGGCTTGCATCAGGAATAGCCGCACAGCAACTGCAACGCTGTATGAGCGTTACTGAACGTTCTGCGCAAGGATAAGATCCACTTCATCCACGCTGAGGCCAGCGTTTTTGGCGATCTGCCTATTGTTCAAGCCTTTGCGGTGGCCATTCAAAATCAGTTCCCGCAAAAACTGGGGCGAGCGGCTGATGCCCTCGGCCTGTTCCAGCAGACGGCGCAGTTCATGCGTCCGCGCTTCGAGCTTTTCATCCAGATTCCGCAATTCTGCCTGTCGTTGGGCAAACGTAGCCACAATTTCCTTTTCCAGCCGAGCGTTCATTTCTATGCGCGCCAGCAGGCTGTCCTGATTGCCCTGCAAGGCGTTGAGCAGGGCTTCCGACCGGCGCAAGCGCAGGTAGAAAACAAGCACACCGCCAAGTATGGCAAGCTCGAAGAGGGAAAAGAGCATGATAAGTGCGTAAAGCAGGGTGTCGTTCATACTTTTATGTTCAAAAGGTTGCCCACAAGCGGGGATGAAGTTTCACCCGATGGGGCTTCCGGTTCAGGGGGGGGCCGCCGCCTTCTGCGGCTGCCAAAATGGGGTGCGCCCTGGTGATCGGCATCCGGGGTCAGCGCCGTCTGGCTCCCAGGTTCTGTGCGTGCTACCTGTTGCTGCTCCTGCTTTGCCATGGCGGCAGCAATAACGCGCGACATTGCAGCCGATGCCTGCGGGGCGACAGCAGCGGCATTGCTTATGGATGTGCCCAGGCTGGTCTGGGCATACAGCACGGCCATGGTGGCGTCAACGCTCATGGAGGCCTCCTGTTGCCGGTTCCGGGGGCCTGTACGACCATTCAGAGGGTCGCGTGTGCAGCAGCGGGTTATGCTTGCGCCGCGCAACGGGCGCTGGCGTTTGCGGGCTTCACTGCCCGACAGCTGCTGCTGTGGCTATTCGTTCAGATAACTCTCAAACAAAATGTCATCAATGCGCCCCTGCGTCAGGTAATCGTTCAGCACCCCGCTGAGGTCTTTTTTTATGGTAGCCGTATTGGCCGGATTCAGCAAAAATTCGTCCGACTTGCTGCTCAGGTAATAATACAGGGCATCACGCAGAGGAATGAGCTTGTGGTCAATCTCCATGCCGACCCTGGGGCTTTGACTGACTGTTGAAAATTTGCAGATCAAAAAGCGCGCGCCAGTGGGTGTTTGCCGGGGGATAACAAATGGCGCCAGTTCCTTGACGCTGTCAGGCTGGGCAGTGGGCGTTTTTGCAGAAGGCACCACGATGACCTCTGGCTTGATTGGCTCCGGAGGCAGCGGCGGGGGAGTGCGCAGTACAAACCACCAGATTGCAGCGCCTGCCACAAGCAGCACGAGCAGGCCAGCAGCGGCAGCAATGATCAGAAGCTTTTTTTTCTTCTTGAGTGGTTCGGCCCCATCTTCGGCTACCTGAAGTGGGGCTTCCTCGGTTTTGGCCGGGGGAGGAGGCGCCTGTTCCACAAGGAACGGGGCATCGTCAAGATCAAGTTCGACCTTGCGCAGGCTTGTATCCTGGCTGACCGCAACCTGAAGTTCATCCTTGACGGGGGCGTCTTTCAAATCCTGCTTTTCAGCCACGCGCCTCTCCTGACAAACACGGCCTGTTCATCTGTTCCATGCCGTGACCAGCATTACACGACCGCAACCACTAAGAACAAAAAACCCGCCCCGAACCAGGTGAGCGCATGCAGCGCTGACCCCGGCCAGAAGCGGGCCGTCAAAGCCAGGGAAACTTTGGCGCTGTGGCCAAGGGCAGGTTGCCTGCGAAAAAGCTGGCTGCCCTGCGTGGATATTGGTGGATATCCGCGCCACGCATACGTGCCGGGCGAATGCACATCGCCACTGGCAAGTATTTCAATGTGGAATGCCCTAGGGAAAAATCTTGTCGATTTTCTGCTTCATCGTGTCCGCAGTAAAAGGCTTGACGATGTAGTTGGAAACCTTGGCCTGCACAGCTTCAATTATGTTTTCCTGCTGGGCTTCAGCAGTGACCATCAGAAAGGGGATGTTGGCAAACTGTTCGCTTGAGCGAACCTTGCGGAGCAGATCAATGCCTGTCATCTGGGGCATGTTCCAGTCCGAAACGATAAAGTCGATCTTTTCGCGGTTCAGAACATCCCATGCCGAGGTGCCGTCATCGGCTTCCACCACGTTCTGAAAACCAAGCTGGCGCAGAATGTTGCGCACAATACGGCGCATGGTGGAAAAATCGTCAACCACAAGAACTCGCATATTCGGATTGTAAGGCATGAGAAAAACTCCTTGAAGCGCCGTCAATATCGGTTTGCAACAGACGTTGCAGCCGTGCGTCACTGTCTGTTGTAAGCTTATATTTCAGTGCCTTCGCCGTAGAGATTATGGAATTCCTTGCGAAGGCGGCTCAGTGCCTGTGAATGCAATTGTGAAACCCTGCCTTCGGTGATGCCCATGACTTCGGCAGTTTCACGCATATTCAGCTCATCAGTATAATACAGCGAGAGTACCAACTTTTCTCTTGGCGTCAAGCGGTCGATCAGCGGCGCCACGCGCTCCACAAGCTCTTGCAGGGCAGTGCTGCGGAAGGGTTCTCCGCCTTCGGGGCCTTCGCCCGAGAGCGTGTCCTGAATGGCGTCAAGTGAAATCCAGAGCTGGTTTTGCAGGGCTTCAAGACCCTGCCGCACATCGCGCATGTCGAGGCCGGTGATCTTTTGCAGCTCGTCCTCGGTGGCCTGTCGGCCTTGCTCGTGCTCAACCTTGCGCATGGCTTCATCAAGCACCCGCACCCGCTGACGCAAGGACCGGGGAAACCAGTCAAGCCGGCGCAATTCATCGAGCATGGCTCCCTTGATGCGGCTTTCGGCATACGTTTCAAAGCGGATGCCGAGCTGCGGCCTGAACTTGCCCAAGGCTTCCATGAGGCCCAGGGTGCCGGAGCTGATCAGCTCCCCAAGTTCTATGCTGCGTGGCAACTTGGCTTTGAGCCGCAAAGCGAGAAAGCGTATCTTGGGCGCATAGTGACGCACCACGGATTCCTGCTCTGCCGGTGAAAAGCTCTCCCAAGGGGTTGCCCCGGTTTCTAGCGCTTCCCAGGGGCAGGGAGCTTGCGCTTGCGCTGTGCCGGTCTTCATGTTGGTTTCCTTCGGATTTGCCTCTTCTACCCCGTGGCATCTGGATGCCTGTTATGCCTCGCTCCACCTGCCCGCCAAGGCTGGTTGCGCTGCGTTTTTGACACGTTGAGGTTATGGAGCGTTGTTTCTGTCGCAAAAGGCCTGTCAGGTCAGGAATCCCACCCGCAATTCTAGCGGAACAGCAGTTTTTTCCAGAAAAACTTGATGTTGCCGTCGAGGTTTTCGGGGGCTTCCCATGCGCTGATGTTCTTGGCCAGCGACATGGTGGCCTTTGCCGCCGGGCTTTGCGGTTCGCTTATGCAATAGGGCAACTGCTGCACCACGGCCTTGCGTACGCCTGTATCGCGCGGGATAACGCCCACGAGTTCCAGGGAGACGCCACTGAGAAAATGGTCGCAGGCCTGATGCAGACGCACAAACATGTCCTTGGCCGTCTTGAGGTCCGGGGCCATGTTGACGCACACCTTGAAGCGTTCAACGCCGTGATTGTTTTTCAGCACCTTGATAAGAGCATAGGCGTCAGTGAGCGAGGTCGGTTCCGGTGTAAGCACTACCAGGCGTTCTTGCGCGGCCATGTTGAAATAGAGCACATTGTCGCTGATGCCTGCACCTGTGTCCACGATGAGGTAGTCAAGCCCGTCTTCCATTTCGTCTACGGCTTCAAGCAGTTCAAGCTTCTGCCCCGTGGAAAGGGTGAGCATTTCGCTCATGCCGGAAGAAGCAGGCAAGATGGAAAAACCGTAAGGCGTGGGAAAGAGGATGTCCGAAATGGTGGCCCCTTCGTGGAACAGATGAAAAATATTCTTCTGCGGGGTCAGACCAAGCACCACGTCTACATTGGCCAGGCCGAGGTCGGCGTCAATAAGCACCACCTGCTTGCCCAGTTGCGCAAGGCAAATGGCAAGATTAACCGAGATATTGGTCTTGCCTACGCCGCCCTTGCCTGAGGTGACGGAAAAAACCAGAGGGAAAGTGCCGCTCATCTGTCTGCTCCACATGTTATGGCTCATGCCGCGCTAGGCGGCCTGGCCGGGAAGTTGCCTTTTGAAAATAAGACGCCAGACCAGCGGCTCGGTGGCCGGGGCAAGGCTTTCCTTGAGTTCCGCGCCGAACGACAGTGCTGAAACCGGCAATCCGGCAGCGCAGGCCACATTCACAATATTGCCGAAGCTTACGGCTTCGTCCAGCTTGGTCCATACAAGGGAGCCAGGCCCTTCAAATTTGTATCTTTGTAAAAACGCCTGTGTTTGCAGAGCGTCAAAAAATGGCGAAAGCGTAAGGTGTGTAGCGGTTTCCACAGTGTCCAGACCCATGTCGGCCCGCCAGTGGGCAAGATTGCCGTTGCGGTCAAGGCCGGGAACATCAATGAATACGGCGCGGGCCTCGCGGGTGGCGGCCAGGGCAAGTTCCATGGCGGCCTTGTCGGGCGCTTCCATATACGTAAAATTGGAAAGTTCCGCCCAGTGGCGCAAAATCAGCCTGCCGTTGCCGCGCAGGCAGTCGGCGTTGATAAAGGCAATGCGCGCTTCTGGCTCGTGCTTGCGCAGGTGCAGTGCAAAGCGCAGGGCAGTTGTGGTTTTACCAAAACCGAAAGGCCCGGCCATCAGGTGGATACGCTGCCGCCACTGTTCCGCACCCCAGGCCTTAACCGGCACCATGCCGCAGAGGCATTCAAGTACAGAGGCTCCGGGTTCTGCCAGCAAACGCTGGTAGAGGTCAACCGCCACAGAGTCAGAAACACCTTCGCGCTGCAAATATTCCAGAGCAACTCGCTGGCGGGGCGTGAGGCGTTCAAGCTGAATGGCTGGCTTCATCAAGGCAAATATCTGATCCTTGAGATGCATCCATTCCTTGTGCCATTCACCCCAGCCAGCAGGCGCGCCTGCGGCTTGCGTTCCTTCGGTCTTGGGGCGCTCGATCCCGGCAGTTATTTCATGGCAGACGGCACCGTTCTTGCGATAGGTGCGGTTGCCCAGGATAACGGCGTCAGGCCCCATCTCGGCCTTGATTCTGGCCAAAATTTCCTGTGATGTGGCCCCTGTGAACGTCTTTACCTGCATGGCCCATTCCTTTGCCTTACGGTTCAATATCGCCCAACGGCGCATCAGTGCCGTTTGTTTGACGACAAACCTGTATTTGCAAATTCGGGGCCAACTTTTTGGGCAGTATTGGCCCATGCGATTACAACCACGGGAACACAGCTTTTGCCATAGACAATACTAGCTGGTGGAAAAGTAAAAGGCAACGAATCCTGATAGCTGGAGAGGAATATAAAAATAAAGCGGCGCTCTGACACAAAGGTCGGAGCGCCGCGTAACGTTGGGGCAGGCCGGATTATTCGGCGCTTACCACGCCCACCGATTGCAGCCGGATGTCGGGCGGAATCTCCGCCTGCGAGATGACCGGCACCGTGGGCAGAAAGCGCGTGACAATCTGGGCCAGATGCGGACGGATAATCGGCGTCACCAGCAGCACGGGCTGGGCATCGGTATTCACCGCATTGTCGGCAGCAGTGCTGATGTTGTTCACCAGCCGCTGGGCCACAGCCGGATTCATGGAGAGGAAGGTCACGCCGTTGTCGGCATGGCGAATGCCTTCCTGCACCAGACGCTCGGCATTGGGCGCAAGGGTCAGCACTGAAAGCGTTCCCTGGCTGTCCAGATAGGGTCGTACAATGGCGCGGGAGAGTTTTTCGCGCACATATTCTGCCAGCGTGTCGGGATTTTTGACGTTTGAGCCAAAATCGCCCAGAGTTTCCACAATGGTGAGCATGTCGCGTATGCTGACGCTTTCGCGCACCAGCAGTTGCAGCACTTTCTGCACCACGCCAAGGGGCAGCACGTTGGGCACCAGGTCTTCCACTGCCTTGGGCGAATGCTTGGCGACCGTGTCCAGCAGCCCTTGCACGCCCTGGCGGTCAAGAAAGTCGGCCAGCTGACGCTTGAACACTTCCGTCAGATGCGTAGCGATAACCGTTGCCGGGTCAACCACAGTGTAGCCCGCAAGCATGGCCTCCTCGCGCTGACTGTCGGGAATCCACAGGGCAGGCAGGTTAAAGGCAGGCTCGCGCGTTTCAATGCCGCTGATCTTGGTGGTCACGTTGCCGGGATCCATGGCCAGAAAGTGATCGACCAGAATTTCTGCCGAAGCCACCTGATTGCCCTTGATAAGCAGGGCGTACTGGCCGGGCTTGAGCTGAAGGTTATCGCGCAGGTGCAACGAGGGAATGACCACGCCCATGTCCAGAGCAAACTGTCGGCGTATGGAGCGGATGCGGGCCAGCAGGTTGCCGCTCTGTTCTTCGTCCACCAGGGGGATGAGGCCGTAGCCCACTTCAAGTTCAAGTGTATCAAGGGGCAACAGCGCCTGTACCTCTTCCGGCGTGTCGGCGGTGCCGGAACCGCTTTTCTTTTTCTTGTCTGCCTTGGCCTTGTCGGCGGCCTCCTGATCCTTGTTTTCCGTGAGGCGGCTCACCACAAAGATAAGGATGGATATGCAGAGGAAGGGGATGGTCGGCAGGCCGGGAACCAGCGCAAACAGCAGTAACACGCCCGAGACCATCTTGAGCGCACGGCTGTTGAAGGTAAGCTGGGCCAGAAATTCTTCGCCCATCTTGGCTTCGGAGGCGGCGCGCGAAACCAGCAAGCCAGTGCCGGTGGAAACAATGATGGAAGGTATGGTGGAAACCAGGCCGTCACCGATGGTCAGCAGAGAATAGGTGGTGAGGGCTGTGTTCCAGTCCATATCCTTCTGGACCATACCAATGATGATACCGCCCACAAGGTTCACCAGGGTGATGAACATGCCTGCGTTCACGTCGCCCGAAACAAATTTGCAGGCACCGTCCATGGCGCCGTAAAAATCTGCTTCCTTGCGCAGTCCTGCGCGGCGGGCATTGGCCTGTTCTTCATCCAGCAAACCAGCATTGAGGTCAGCTTCAATGGCCATCTGCTTGCCGGGCATGGCGTCCAGGGTGAAGCGGGCCGCCACTTCTGCGATACGCGAGGTACCAGCGGTGATAACGGTCTTGTTCAGAATGAACAGGATCATAAAGATAACGGCGCCCACAACGTAACTGCCGCCCACAACAAACTGGCCGAATGCGCGGATTACTTCGCCCGCAGCGTTTGCGCCCATATTGCCGTTGAGCAGAATAAGGCGGGTGGACGCCACGTTGAGCGCCAGCCTCAGAAGGGTTGTGACCAGCAGCAACGAAGGAAAGATGGTAAATTCCAGCGGCGAGGTCATGAACATTGTGGTTATAAGCACCAGCAGGGAAATGGAAATACTGATGCAGAGCATGAAATCGAGAAAAAACGTGGGCAGAGGCACCAGCATGACAAACAGGATGATGACCACACCGGCTGCAAGAAATATTTCGCCGTTTTTTGAAAATCGAGCGTAATCAAGCTGGGGGATTACTACGGCAGCCATTTTTATGACACCTCTCTGCGTTGGTTCCCGAAAGCGGGTTTACCCTGGTACGTATGGACAAGATGGAAAAATTCCTTGCCTTTCTAGGGCCTTGCCGCCTTGGGCTTGAGCTTCCAGATGCTGGCCAGCACAGCAGCCACTGCTTTGTAAAGCTCTTCGGGAATCATGTCGCCCACCTCTGTGGACTTATACAAAGCCCGTGCCAGAGGCACGTTTTCGCGAATGGGAATCCGGTTTTCGCGGGCTATTTCCTTGATTTTTTCGGCCAGATTGTCTGCACCCTTGGCAAGCACGATGGGCGCGGGAGCTTCCGAGGTATTATAGCTCAGGGCCACGGCTATGTGCGTGGGGTTTGTGACCACCACATCCGCCTTGGGCACGTCGGCCAACATACGCTTGCTCATCATTTCCATCATTTTTCTGCGCTGCTGCCCCTTGATCACGGGGTCGCCTTCAGCCTGTTTCTGCTCGTCCTTCACTTCTGACTTGGTCATCTTCATGCCCTCGTTATAGGCATAGTGCGACTGCCATACGTCAAAAATGGCAATGGCAATGATGGGCAGCAGCGCGTAGCAGGTCAGCTTGAAAGCCATTTGCAGCATGTAGGTCGCCACGCCTTCGGTGCTGGCGTAGTACATGGGCAGAAAATTCTGATGTTCCTTGAAGATGATCCAGCCAGGGATGATGCCAAGAACAAGAGAAAACAGCAGGCTCTTGATGGTGCGCAGGGCTGTTTGCGGCGATGCCAGCATCTGCTTGAGCCCCTGGACTATGTTGAAGCGCTTCAAGGTGGGGCGCATGGCCTTGGTTGTCCAGAGTTTTCCCACCTGTAAGCGCTGCGCCAGAAATGCCAGAAAGCCCAAGGTCAGCAGAATGGGCATGATCATGCGGGCAATTTCAAGCGTGACGTCAATGCTGAGGCTGTAGACGTTTTCAGGGTTGGGATCGAACTCCCACGAGTGGCTGAGAAAGTGGCGGAACAGGCGCTTGATGTTGTCGGCCATGGGGCCGATCCAGGCATAAAGAACACACAAGCCCCCCAGCAGGCTCACTGCCTTGCCCAGTTCTGGCGCTTTGGGAACATTGCCCTCCTCACGCTGCTTACTGACGCGTTTTGGAGTGGCTCTTTCTGTTCTGCTTGGATCTTGCTGCGAACCGAACATGCTCTTACCGCCCTGGGTTGGTTGGCGCTGTTAAGCGCTTTGCCCAGGCAATAGCAAAAAATATGCCCGTCAGAGAACTGGCGGGCATATCAGATCAGGGCGCAACGGTCATTGGGCGCATGGAGTTTCCTCCGCATGTGCGTCATCTGTTGCGGGCTGTTTGAAATCAGGGAGTTTGCTGATCCGCTTCTTCCTGCCACCACCAGCGGGCGCGCTGGCAGAGCAGGTCAATATCGCCAGCGGCGGCGAGGTTGAGCATCTGCCGGTATTGGCGCACAGCTTCGTAGCTGTAGGGATTGGCCTCAAACAGGCCAGCGAACATGCGCGCGTCTTCTGTCAGCATTTTGCGGGCAGCGTTCTGGCGGCGGCGGAATGAAGGCGTAAGAAAGGGCAGCAGGTCCTCATGCTCCGCCAGCAGGGCAAAGTACGCCAGGCTGGTGATGAAGTTCATGTTCTGGATGCTGGCCATGGCCTTGTCGTGTTTTTCGGCAGTGGTGCAGAAAACACGGCAGCCAAGGGCTGTAAAAAAGCCCGAGGCCAGTTCCACATGATCTTGCCCCGCATGGCCCCCCGGCACAATGGCCACGGGCTGGTCTGCCTGCGGATCCGGCTTGGGGCCAAAGAGGGGGTGCGTGCCCACTACTGGCCCGGCCCAGACCTTTTCCATCTGTTGCAGCGGGATTTCCTTGACGGAGGTTATGTCCGCCAGCACCGCCCCAGGGAGCAGATGCGGGCAGACCGCAGCGATAACCTCGCTGAAAACAGCGGCAGGAACGCAAATGATGGCCAGCTCGGCCCCCGCGCAGGCGGGAGCCAGAACTTCGGGCGTCAGGGGCACGTCCACGCCCGCCACGTTCAGCCCTGCTGACTCGGCGCGAGCCAGCAGCATGGCACCCATGCGGCCAGTGGAGCCAACAATGACGGTTTTTACGGGATTGCGCGGGCAGAAGCCGGTAAAGCCGTCAAATCCATCCTCCGCAGCGGATTCCCCGCCGTTATGGGCGGCAGGGACGCCGTTGCTGCCTTGATTGCCGTTCATGCCAGTTGCTCCCAGATATTCCAGAATTGCGGAAAGGATTTGCGCACCACCAGCGGGTCGTCCAGCAGGTCGCGCACATTTGTTTCAGGCTGGCGCAGCCCCAGCAGGGCCAGAGACATGGCAATGCGGTGGTCGTTGTGGGCCGAGAGGGAAACGCCCTCGGGCAAGCGCGGACAGTCCGGCTTGCCGTTGCCGCGTCCGGCCAGACCGTGAATGAGCATGCCGTCGGAAAGCTGGTCAATGACCACGCCAGCCTTGGCAAGCTCCTGCGCCGGGGCGTTGATGCGATCCGATTCTTTATAACGCAGATGGGCCACATTGCTGATGCGTGTGGAACCCTGCGCAAAGGCGGCCAGCACAGCTACAGTGGGCACGAGGTCGGGGCAGTCGCCCATGTCCAGCTCCACGCCATGAAGGGCGGAGGGGTACACGGTGACGGAATTTTCCGTCATGGTCATGCGCGCGCCCATGCGCTCCAAAATGCCCAGCATGGCGCGGTCGCCCTGCAGGGAATCCGTGCGCAAACCTTCAACCCTCACGGGCTTAAGGCCCAGTGCGCCAGCGGCCAGCAGATAGGACGCGCCAGACCAGTCGCCTTCAACGGTGTAGTTGCCCGCGCGGTACGCGCCGGGATGGACTGTCACGCGCAGGCAGCCGGGATGCGCGGCCCTGAGTTCGCGCCATGCGCCAGGGGACAGCATTCCCCAGGGAGCATCGGCCGCGTTGCGGGTTTCCACGTCAAAGTGGATGCCGTAGTCTGTCAGGCATTGCAGGGTCAGCCCCACATAGGGCCAGGACACGGCTTTTTGCCCGCCAAGCGTTACGGACAAGGGCGCAGGCCCCATTGGGGCCGCCAGCAACAGACCCGAAAAATACTGGCTCGAAATATCCATGCCCAGCGTCACCTCTCCCCCGCACAGGGCAGGGTTGAGGCCCTTGGCGTGCAGCACCAGAGGCGGACAGTCGGCCTTGCCCTCAAATGTGACGGCAAGGCCCAGTTTTTTGAGGGCGTCGGTCAGTTCTTCAATGGGGCGTTCGTGCATGCGCGGCGCGCCGTGCACGCGAAATTCACCCTCGCCAGCGGCCAGCACGGCGGTGAGCAGCCGACATGTGGTGCCGGATTCTTCCACATCACAGGAAAGAGGATCACCCGTTGCGCCGCCGCGGGGCTTGCCGCCCATGCCCGTCACGCGCCACACGCCGGAGGCCTGAGTGCTTTCGGGCAGGGTTTCCATGTTCGCCCCGGCCCCGCACAGGATGGCGCGGGTGCGTTCGAGGTCGCGGCTTTCAAGGGTGTGCCGCACTGTGGAAACTCCCTGCGCCAGCGCCGCGCCAATAAGATAGCGGTGCGAAACAGATTTGGAAGCGGGTGCGGTAACGCTAGCCGTGGCCTGCTTTTCGCCCTCGGTGATGATAATGGTGCTCTGGCTCATGAGGCTGGCTGCTCCGGTGTTTCCGAGTGGAGGTCAAGACGGTCCAGTTGCGGCCCTGTGGGGTAGCTGCCCAGTATGCGGAAGCTGGTACAGACTTCGTGCAGTTTTTCCAGCAGGGGGGCGTAGCGGGGATCTTCGAGATCGCTTTCCACATCGGCAAAAAATACATATTTCCAGCGCTGCCCACGCAGGGGGCGCGATTCCAGCTTGCGCATGTTGATGCCGTTGCTTGCCAGCAGGTCAAGTACGCTTGAGAGCGCGCCCGCCTTGTCTGCCGTGGTGAACAGCAGCGAGGTCTTGTCCGCGCCGGTATGGCCGGGCTGCGGGCCGCCCGTGCGGCTGCCCGAGCGCGCATCGCCGGGGCCGATGATCACAAAGCGCGTCCAGTTGCCGGGCTCGTCCTCAATGCGGCGGGCCAGAACGGCAATGCCCATGAGGTCGGCCAGCTTACCGTGACCAATGGCGGCAGCGTCTTCCTTGCCAGCGGCGTACTGGGCGGCGGCAGCGGTGGATTCCACCGGCACAAGGCCAGCGCCGGGCAGATGGGCGCGCAGCCATGCGCCGCACTGGGCCAGGGGCTGGGGGTGGGAATACACGGTGCGCACGGCGGCCAGCGAGGGCGCGTTGCTCAGCAGACAGTGCGAAATGCGCGAAAACAGTTCGGCCTGAATATGCACGTCGTACTTGAGGAACAAGTCAAAGCTCACGCCCACGGTTCCCTGAAGGGAATTTTCCAGCGGCACCACGCCGAGCTCGCACTGGCCGGAAGCCACTTCCTGAAAGACCTGCGTAATATCGTTGCAGGGGCGGAACTGGGCGGCATGGCCCAGATATTCCACGCCCGCAAAGTAGGAAAACGTGCCTTCCGGGCCGAGATAGGCCACATTCTGGGGCCGCTGCAAGGAGCGGGAGGAAGAAAATATCTCGCGCCAGATGGCCCGCAGATGATCCTCCGGCAGGGGACCGGGGTTGCGCGTTGCCAGACTGTCCAGCACTTCCTTTTCCCGCAGGGGCTTGAATATAATGCCCGGCACATCGGCCTTGATGCGTCCCACTTCGAGGCTCAGGGCCGCCCGCTGGTTAAAGAGCGCGAGCAGATCCTGATCCACGGCGTCAATCTCGTGCCGGATGGCGGCAAGGCGCGCGCCCGCCTCATCTGGAGAGGCTGCCTGACGGTCTGCTGCGGCTGCGGGGTGGTCCTTGGGCCAGTGGCTGTTGCTGTCGTCCATGCTTATATCTCCCGGATGTCTTCGCGGATGCGCATGCCAAAATGGCGACCAGCTTCGTCCAGACGGCACAGCACGGTATCGCCTGGTTTCAGGCTCACCACGCTTACCGGCTCGCCGCCGGGGGTCGTCAGGCGGATGGTTTCGGCATTCTGCAAAAATACCGCGCCGGTTTTAACGCCGTCTTCGGTGGTAACCTGGGCTTCAACCAGCAGCATGGGGCGCACTTCAATCTTGACCCTGCCAAGGGTGGCAAGGCTGGTTTCGCCGTTGGCGTCCACGATCAGCACTTCCTGCCCCGCCTTGAATTCGCCAAGATAGGTGGTTTTGTCGCCGGGCAGGCGCACGTAGGCATGCACAGCCCCCGCATTGACCCTGAAGGGGCGGGCGGCAACATACTCGTTGCGCTCGGTTTCCGCATGCACAAGAAAGGTAAAGGCGCTGGAATTGCCCACCAGCATGCCCTGGCCCTTGCGCAGGATGGAGAGCGTATCAGCGCAGACTCGGTGTCCGAGGCCCACGGATTCCACACGGGTGATCACGGCGGGCAGCAGTTCTTCATGCCCCTGCGAAAGCTTGCACTGGCTGACAATGGTCTTGAGATCGGCCACGGCCTCTCTGGATACAACAATGCCCGCCACACCGCGTTCCAAAATTCCTGCGGCAAGGCGGGCCTCGTCCAGCGTAGCGGCCTCAGCCAGAACGCTGTCGCTCTGGGCCAGAAGGTTTTCCACAGGTATTACCTCCCAGCCGCGAGCCAGAACCACACGCTCGCCCTTATGCAGCCGTTCGAGCACGGCTTCTTCGTCAGCCTTGACGGTGAGCGTCATCATGGCGGTATCTTCGGCGGCCCACACTGGGCAGCGCGAAAGACCGGAAACTTCTTCCACATGCTTGCGCGGCACAATAACTCCGTCCACGCCGGATTCCAGCGCCAGGGTCACATCGCCCTTGTCAAAGGGAACGCAGTTGAAATAGATGCGGGACATGCGGCTTACTCTCCTACAATTTCCATGGCCTGATCCACGGAAACGTTGTCGTGTACGATGGCGCGCAGGGCCTTGACCAGAGCAACGCGGTTGGGATGCTGGAAGACGTTGCGGCCCACGGAAATGCCCGCGCCGCCTGCGCTCAGCGAATCCTGAACCATCTGGAGGATCTGGCGGGTGGAATCCATGCGCTCGCCACCAGCGATAACCACAGGCACACAGCAGGCGGCCACGACTTCAGAGAAGCTTTCCGCATCGCCGGTGTAGGGCACCTTGACGATATCCGCGCCCAGCTCAACGCCCACGCGGGCGCAGTGGGCCACCACGTCCTTGGCGTAGCCGTTCTGGATCTGGGGGCCGCGGGCGTACATCATGGCCAGCAGCGGGATGCCCCAGTTGTCGCACGATTCGGCCACACGGCCCAGATCGGCCAGCATGAGGCGTTCGTTGGGGTCTCCCAGGTTCACGTGGACAGAAACGCAATCTGCGCCGTGCTTGATGGCTTCTTCAACCGTGCCCACAAGGGTTTTGGTGTTGCCGAGGGGCGAAAGCGTGGTGGAGGCGGAGAGGTGGATGATAAGACCGATGTCGCTGCCCGCGTTGCGGTGGCCGCAACGCACAAGGCCCTTGTGCATGAGCACTGCGTCCGCGCCGCCCGTGGCCATGTCGTTGACGGTGTCTCGCATGTCCACCAGACCTTCAACAGCACCAATGGTCACGCCGTGATCCATGGGAACAATGATGGTACGGCCATTTGTGCGGTTGATGATGCGTTCCAGGCGGATTTTTTTTCCAAGGTACATGGGCTCGCTCCTTTCAGTCTGCTGCTTTAAGGTGACCCGCGTGGAGCGGGGTTTGCCGCATTTTTCCCGGCGGCCCATACAAAAAAAGGGCCGCTGGCTTGTTGCCTGCGGCCCGTTGAACTTTCTAACTTTTACGCGTCAGCAAAGCTCCCGACCACAGGCTCCGGTAAAGTACGCAAAATAATACCAGCTAAAGATGCCGGCGGCGTAGGAGGAGGTGTGGTTGGAAGAAATGCGCTGCATGAAAGTATCCTTAAATTTTCTAGGTAAAAAGCTACGCGGCATGCAAAAGCCTGTCAATAAAAAATTGAAGTTTGCATGCAAATTGTTCGCAAAGTCAGGCGGTGCCACGTTCTGCGGGGTCGGAGGGGGCATCCGGAGCTGTTGTTTTGCGCCGCAGCTTGCGCGTTTCAAGCCTTTTGAGCACAAAATCGCCGGGCTTGACGCCTTCCGGCACTGCCGACAGGGGAAATTCCGCGCGGGCCAGATTGCGGTGCCCGCCAGCCTGGCCCACGTCGTAAAAACAGGCGTCCGCCAGACGGCCAATGTCCCGTCCGCCATCGCCGCGAAAGATCACGATAACGGTTTTGTCCACCACGCCGCTCACGGCTATCCACCGCAGGCCGTGCACCCGTGTGAAAAAGTCCGCCACTGCCACCAAAAGGTCTGCGCTGTTGACCTCGTTGAGCGAGGCAAAGGCTCCGCCGCCTCGGCAGTCGGCAAGGGAACGGAATGCGCGTGAAAACAGCGGCAGCCATTCCCGCAGGTATTCGCTACGCAGAATACGGCGCAGCAGGCCGTTGTCCGCATGGCGCGAAAGCCACTGATACGCGCGAAAATCGTCTTCGCCGCCGGAGCGCTCAAAAGCCGCCGTGTCTGTGCGTATGCCGTACAGCAGGGCTGTGGCAAGCCTTGGCCCTGGGCGCATGCGCAAGGCCTTGAGATAGCGGGCCATCATGGTGCTGGTGGCGCCCATATTGGGGCGGATATCACGCAGCAAGGCCGGGCCAGCCAGCGAGCATGCCGCAATGTTGTTGGCAACGCGGGGCAGGGGATGATGGTCGATAATGCAGTCAAAGTGCAGGCCCTGAAAAGCCTTGCTGTGGTGCGGCTGGGAATCCACCATGGCAAAGTGGGTGTACTGGTCGGCATTTTCAGGCTGCCAGGGGCGCACCGGGATGTTCAGGTAGCGGATCATGGCCAGGTTGTCGGGCCGGGTCACCTCATTGATGCGCGCAATGTCCACGTTGTGCACCTTGTGGATCATAATACGCTTGAGCGCCAGCGCCGATGCCAGGGCATCGGGGTCGGCATTGATGAGGATGCACCAGCGGTCGTCCTTGCTGAGACCTGCCCGCCATTTTTGCAGCAGGGCGATGTGGTCTGTGGCGCCAGCCATGATTCTCCTTAAAAGTTCTTCTGCGAAAGCCCGCTTGCGAAAGTGCGTTTGCCAATTTTCATTCGCCGGAATGCGGTTGCGCAAGCGCCTCCAGCACCGGCAGGGATGCGGCCAAACGATCCCAGTTGAATATCTCGACCATATGTACTGCCGAATCGGGTATGCGCTGCATGAGGGCGGCTGCGGTCTGCGCCTGCCCGGGCGTAAAAGCCGTGAGGGGCAGATGCCGGTCGCCGTCGCCGGGGGCGCTCCAGTGCGTCATGGTCGCCTGCTCTGGCAGGGTCGAAACCAACAGGTTTTTTTGACCATAGCCCAGGAGGTGCCCTACGTCCAGACACAGCCCCAGTCCGTGATCCTGAAGAAATCCCTGTCCAAGGCAGGCAATATCGCTGTGGGCAACGTTTTCCAACAACAGCGGAATATGACAGCAGCTTTTCCAGTGAGAGGCAAACCCTGCCAGACGGCTGCGCTGCATCATCGGCGAGCCTTGGGGCGGGTGCAGCACGGCACAGCGCGGCTGAAGAAATGCCGCCTTGCCAAGTACAGACAATGCCAATTGCGCTGCCCGGCGGGCAGGATGCGCGGCAGAACTCTTGCTGGAGGGCCAGGGCAGGTCAACGGGCAGATGCACATGCCAGCGCAGGGGCAGGGTTGCCAGATCGGGCGGCAAGTCCTGCGGCCCGTAATCCAGGCAGGACTGAGCTTCAAAAAAGCACAGTCCAACCTCGTCCACCTTGCCAGCCAGAAAACGCGCATTTTCCGCCACTCCGGCGGGCAGCACAAAGGACGGCGCGGCCAGACGGCCTGCAAAGCGTGCGGGCCGCAGATGCGGCGTGTCTGGCTGGAGCGGCTGGTCGCCTGAATCTTGGGACATCGGGTGTTCCTTGTGCGCGGTATACAGTGTCGGCCTTCCGCCACTATGCGCAAAAGGGGGAGATTTCTGGAAAATCTCCCCCTTTATCATTCTATCATTGCGGGATGCTACACCAGTTTGGTGCTGCTCCAGCTGTGTTCTTTTGCTGTTGCTTCGGTCTTGGGGCCGCCCAGCACGCAGGTGGCTCCGTTGCGCGCAACCTCGGCCAGCACCTCGGCAAATTCGCGGAAGTGTTTTTCGGTGGTGGAAAGGATTTCTTCGCGCATGAGGGCGCGGGCGGCATCTGTGTCGTCCGTGAGCCAGCGCGAGAGGGACTGCGCGCCCTTGGCGTCGGGCAGCAGGTAGCTGTCCAGATCGCCCACCGCGCCCACTATGGCCTGGGTGAGCTGGGCTTTGTCCGGGCTGAAGGTGCGCAGGTATTCGGCCATGCCGTCAAAGGCCGCCAGGGTGTCGTCCACGTTGGGGTCGCGGTATGAGGCGCACACAAGGGTGCCGCCCAGGCGGTCGAGATTGCAGAACGCGCCGTACGCGCCGCCGCGTACACGCACCCGCTCCCACAGGTAGCCCATGCGCAGGCTGCGCAGGATAACGCTGGCGGAGCCATGGTACACATAGCCCTGGTCATAGATGTTGGCGGCCTTACCCACATAGTTGATCTGGGCCGGGGCAATGAAGGCTTCGCCCTTGGGCAGTTCCAGAGGGGCGCTGCCAAAGTCCGTTGACGCCCCTGCCCGCGCGGGCAAAAGCGAGCGCAGCAGCTGGCGGGCTTCCGTTTCTACCAGCGCAAGACCCTGCGCCTCTGCGGTGCAGTCCACAACAGCGCCGGGACGGGCGATGATGCGCGAGCGCAGTTCTTCCAGATCATTCAAAACAGACTGCGGGTCAGTGTCCATACGCTCCAGCAGGCCGCGCACGCTTTCAAGGTAGCTCAGGCCCGACGTGCGTTCGGCAATGGCGCTTGCGCCGTTGAAGCGCGCCCGCAGGCGGGCGCTGACCGCCGCATGACCGGCGGACTGCAAGCCATGCTCCAGCCGGGCCTTGCCTTCAAGCAGCATCTGGCCCAGGCGTTCGCGCAACACATCGGCGTCCGTCAGGGGTTCCAGCAGGATTTCGCGGGTCAGGGCAAAGAGATCGGGCAGCTTGTCGTACACGGCCTTGCCCGACACGCCAAGGTAGCCAAAAGTCTTGCGACTGCCGCGCACAAGGCCCACAAGCGTTTCAGCGCCGAGGCCGCCCGTTTTGGCGGCCATGAGTGCGCCAAGCTCCGTAAAATCGCGTTTGGCGGTGCCTGTTTCGGTGAGGGAACGGGCAAAGAGCGGCAGCAGGGGCACGAGCCTGTCCGGCACATTGGCAAGGGGCAGCAGCAGGGTCGCGTAGGCAATACCCTGGGTGGGCAGTTCGTGCGTCAGAAATGTCTCGGGCAGTTCTGCCACTGCGCGGGGCAGCAAGGCGTTTTCACGCGGCAGGTCTTCAATCCCCAAGGCCGGGATGGTCGCAAGAGCCTCCGGGCTGTCGGGCGCGCTCTGGGCTTCCATGAGGCGGGCGGTTTCTTCCACCATCTTGGCGCGGGCCTCGGCATCGGCTGCGGCCTGTACGGCATCCACGCGGGCCTTTTCCGCATCTTCGCGGGCTTTGCCCAGCTTGGTGTCAGGCAGCAGCACCACGGTGGCGCGGTGCTCGTTGTTCAGGAACCAGTCCTTGATGGCCTGTTCAAATACGGGTTCGCCAGCCTCGATGCGGGCCTTGAGGGCGTTGAGCGGGGCTTCCCATGCCAGCGGAGCCAGCGGATCTCCATCATACAGCCATGTGGTCAGGGACTGCACCATGGCCGAAAGCCCACGGGGGAAGCGCCCCGAATTGTTTTCACGGTAGGCGAATTCCACGCTGTTGACGGCGGCCTCTACTGCCGAGCGGGGGATGCCTTCTTCCGCCAGTTGGGCCAGGGTGTCAAAAATGAGCAGTTCGGCCTGCTGCACATCGCGCGGGGCCACGCCCTTGAGACCGGTGGAGTAGTACATCTGGCGCAGGTCAGTCTCCAGCCCGCAGCCCGTAGTGTCTTCACCAAGGCCGGAGGCGATGAGCGCCTTGCGCAGGGGGGAGCCGGGCAGGCCTTCAAGGATATGCTCGAGCATTTCCATCAGCAGGGCCTGATGCACGTCCCCACGCTCGCCCAAAAGCCAGTTGACCGTAAACAGCGCGCGTTTTTCGCCCTTGGAGGCGGCATAGGCCACTTCAATCTGGCGTGGGGTTTCCAGGCGCGGCTGCAAAGGCACATCGGAATTGACCGGGCGGGCCGTGTAGCCTTCAAGCGCGGCTGCCGTCAGGCGCAGGCGTTCGTCTTCCGGGTCGTCGCCCCAGAAGAAAAAGCGGGCGTTGCTGGGGTGGTAGTAGCGGCTATGAAAATCGTAAAAGGCCTCGTAGGTGAGGTCGGGGATATTTTCCGGATTGCCGCCGGAATCAAGGCTGTAGAGCGTATCGGGGAAGAGCGCCTGCTGGCTCTGCTCCGCGAGGACGGAATCGGGCGAGGAGTAAACGCCCTTCATTTCATTGTAGACCACGCCCTTGTACGACCACGGGCCATCGGACGTTTCGGCCTCCACGTGCCAGCCTTCCTGCCGGAAGATATCCTCATCGATGCGCGGGTGGAACACTGCGTCTATGTAGACGTCAATGAGATTGTAAAAATCGCGCAGATTGCAGCTTGCGATGGGGTAGCAGGTCTTGTCGGGGAAGGTGAATGCGTTGAGAAAGGTTTGCAGCGATCCCTTCATCAGTTCAACAAAGGGTTCCTTGACGGGATATTTGTCCGACCCGCAAAGAACGGAGTGCTCCAGAATGTGGGCAACACCTGTGGAGTCGGCTGGCGGCGTGCGAAAGTTGACGCCAAAGCACTTGTTTTCGTCAGAGTTATTAATGGAAAGCAGTTGCGCTCCCGTGGCCTCGTGCCGCCACAAACGGGCGGTGCCGTCCACTTCGTGCAGATGCTGTTCTGTAAGAAGAGTGAATCCGTGCTTGTTCATGATGAATCCTGGAGTGTTGATGTGCAGTGCCGTTTGAGGCACAGCGTGAACTCTAACTATAAGTGTAGATGCGCCGTTTGAAAAGGGGCGCAGTCTGTGGCACGCCATCCCAAGCTTGTGACACGGCCTCCGGCGTGATACTGAAATCTGCCCGTGTTTTGCGCCGGGCCGCAAATTTTTGATTGAACGAGATGATATGAACATGAACTGCAAGTCCTGTACAGGTGGGTCTGCGCTGGCAGAAAAGCTGGTGCTCTGGTACATTCCTCTGGCTTTTGCCGCCTTGTTCATATGGGGCAGCGTGTTGCAGATGCGCAGCTTTGTCATCAATGATGCGGATTTTGGCTACTTTATCACGCAGATTTGGCGGGTCTGGAACGGCTGGGACTGGCAGGCTCCTTTTTCCAACGTCTATGAGGGCAAACCCTTTTACGCCCACCATTGCACCCCCCTGACGGCCCTGCTGGCTCCCCTTGTGGGGCCGTGGAAGAGCCCGTACCCCCTCAGCGTTCTGCAAGGCGTGGCGGTGGGGGCAATGGCCTTTATTCTGCCCCGGCTGGTGCGCGCCCTGCATGAAGAAGCAGACGGCGATACGCCTTCCGGCAACTGGGTGTGGACGGCAGGTTTTGCGCTGCTTCTTTTCTTTTTTTTCCGCCCGGTGCTCACGCCGTGGTCGCGGCAGGTTCACTACACAACTCTTGTTACGCCCATGCTCATGCTGGCCGTGCTCATGCTGCACAAGCGCCGCTGGTGGGCGCTTGCCGGATGCTGCCTTGTGGTCTTTCTGGCGCAGGAACGCGCCGCGCCCAGTATTTTCTGTCTGGGCATGTATGCCTTTTTGCTGCTGGGCCAGCGGCGTGTCGGCGCGATTTTATGCCTGTGTTCCGGGCTGTGGTTTGCCACGGCTACAAAGGTATGGCTGCCCTACATGCGCCAGCTTGCGGGCGCGGGGACGGGCTATGCCTTCAGCAACTTTGTAGATGTGGGCGGACAGTGGAATTTCAAGCTGCGCTACTATCTGCATCTGCTGGCTTACTCGTGGTTTTTGCCCCTGCTTGGGCGCAAGGCCTTGCTCTGCCTGCTGTGTACCTTGCCCTATCTCGCCATGGTGGCTGTCTCCGGCTACGGTCATATGTGGGCCATGGCCGGGCAGTATGAGGATTTGCCCGGCGTGTTCCTGATGCTGTCCATCTGCCACGCCTGCATGTGGGTGCAGGGCAAGCTGCGCCCCGCGTTGTGGAAAAAGCTTCTGCCCGCCGCCGGTGTGGTGATGGCCGTCATAATGCTCTCTACGCAGACAGGCTGGTATAATCCGGCTGTGACTGTGGCGCGGCTGCTGCAACATCCCGATACCCAGTCGTATGCGCGCCTGCGCGAAGCTCTGGGGCAGTTGCCGGATTTTCCCCCGACTGTGCGAGTGTGGGCGCAGTCCGGCCTTGGGCCGCACGTATTTTATCCCTATCAGCGCTATACCGCCGACATATCGCACATGGACGGCCCGCTGAACGACAGCGTGGTGATGATTTCACCCTATGCGGGCACGGCCTACCTTGCGGGCGGCGGGGGCGGGGTGTCGCGCGGGGAATTTGAGCGGGCGGAGGCGTTTTTTGACGCGCATCCCGATCTTGTCCGCGTAAAGAGCAGCGATGTTCTGGTAATTTATGCAGGAAAGAGTCTTCGCGAAACCCAGCCTGAGCTTGTGCAGGGGCTGAGTCGGTAGCTGATGTGCGGTTTGCGCGGAAATCTCCGCATCAGTGCTTGCTATTCGCAAGATGGTAGTGTATTGACTCCCTTTCCATCAAGCACACCCAAAGGCAGCGGCCCGGGGTGCCCGGTGGGACGGCGCGTGTGGTGTCGTCCATTTTTTGCGCCCAAGGACGGTTTGCCCCTCCTGGGTGTGGACATCGGGTTGCAGGGTCAGGGCATGGGTGGAAGAAGTTAACCCTTTGGAGGAATCCCAATGGCTTATGTCAGCATGAAGCAAATGCTGGAAACCGGCGTGCATTTCGGTCACCAGACCCGCCGCTGGAACCCCAAGATGCGTCCTTACATCTTTGGCGCCCGCAACGGCATCCATATCATCGACCTGCAGCAGACCGTCAAGCTGTTCCGCGTTGCCTACGACAAAGTGGTCGACACTGTTGCCAAGGGCGGCAAGGTGCTGTTCATCGGTACCAAGCGCCAGGCTCAGGAAGCCGTGGCCGCTGAAGCTGGCCGCGCCGGTCAGTTCCACGTGACCAACCGTTGGATGGGCGGCACGCTCACCAACTTTGTCACCATCCAGAAGAGCGTGGATCGTCTGAAGAAGCTGGAAGCCATGTTTGGCGACGGCACCATCAATCGCTACCAGAAGAAGGAAATTCTGCTTCTGGAACGCGAAATGAAAAAGCTCGAGGAAACCTTGGGCGGTATCAAGAACATGGACCGCACTCCCCAGCTTGCCTTTATCATCGACCCGCACCGTGAAGACATCGCCGTAAAGGAATGCCGCAAGCTCGGCATCCCGATCGTGGCCGTGACCGACACCAACTGCGACCCCGATGTTATTGACTACATCATCCCCGGCAACGACGACGCCATCCGCGCCATCAAGTTGTTTGTGGCTGCTTTCGCCGAAGCCTGCATGGAAGGCGAAGCCATGAACAAGGATCACAAGGGCGAAGTCGTCAACGCTGAAGAAGCCATGCAGAAGGCCGAAGCCGCCGCTTCCGCTCCGGAAGCCGCTCCCGCCGAATAGCTGGCCTTTCCATATTCCGTATCCTGGGGGCGGCGCAACCTGTAAAGGCTGCGCTGCCCCCGTCTGGATGAAAGATTGCGCGCCGCGCTTCGCGGAGGCCGCGCAACCGATCAGGCATTTACAAAACTCCGGCTTGGGGCCGGACAGCGTGTGGAGTATACTATGGCTATCACTGCACAATTGGTTAAAGAACTGCGCGACATGACCGCCGCAGGCATGATGGATTGCAAGAAAGCCCTGGTGGAAGTGGAAGGCGACCTGGAAAAGGCCGTTGACTGGCTGCGCCAGAAGGGCATGGCCAAGGCTGCCAAAAAGTCTGGCCGCGCCACCAGCGAAGGCCTCGTGACCGTGGCCGCCACTGCCGACAACATGCACGTCGCCATGGGTTCGCTGCTTTGCGAAACCGACTTCGTGGCTCGCGGCGAACAGTTCCAGACCATGGCTGCCCGCGTGACCCAGGTCATCCTTGAAAAGGCTCCTGCCGATGCCGCAGCTCTTGAAGCCCTCTTGGGCGAAGAAGTGACCCAGCTCATCGCCTCCGTGGGCGAAAACATGCAGCTTGGCAAGTTTGCCCGCTTCAGCAAAAAGAGCGCCAACGACGTGGTGGGTCAGTACATCCACGCCAACGGCAAGATCGGCGTTCTTGTGTACCTGACCTGCGGCAAGGCCGAAAGCGCCGCCAAGCCCGAAGTGCTGGAACTGGCCAAGAATCTTTCCATGCAGGTTGCCGCCGCCAGCCCCCTGGCTCTTGACGCTGCCAGCCTTGATCAGGCCGCTGTGGAACGTGAACGCGAAGTTTACCGCCAGAAGGCCATTGAAGAAGGCAAGCCCGCCCAGATCGTGGACAAGATTGCCGACGGCGCGGTGAAGAAGTTCCAGAAGGAAGTATGCCTCATGGAACAGCCCTATATCCGCGACGACAAGAAGATTATTTCCGACATCGTGCGCGAAACGGGCAAGACCATCGGCGACGAAATCACGGTTACCGGTTTCGAACGCATCCAGCTTGCTGCCGAATAGGCACAGCGCTGCGCCGGATTACGGCACATAAGTGTACGCCTTCTGGCCAGGCACGGTTTTATGGGGGGCCTTTGGCCCCCCATTGCGTTTGACAAAGTCAACGCAACCAGAAATCATGAATCGACAGCGCCTTGCGGTGTTGTCGGGCGCGAATGGTTTCTTCAAATCCCGCCAGGCGGGAATTGCTGTCTGCTGGGGGCCACTGGCCCCTTTTTTATTACGGAAATGCGGCATGGCCGCCGGAGAAGATATGTGGGATCTGGCATGGGTAACTGACCCCGCAGCCTGGGCTGGTCTGGGTACGCTGGTGCTGCTGGAAGTGGTGCTGGGCGTAGACAACCTGGTTTTTATTTCCATTCTTGTGAACAAACTGCCGCAGGAAAAGAAGCGTCAGGCCTTCATGACCGGCCTTGGGCTTGCCCTGCTCATGCGCATGGTACTGCTGGCCTTCATGGCGCGGCTGGTTGCCCTCACGGATCCCCTGTTTACCCTGGGCGGGCATGGCTATTCTGCCCGTGATCTTATCCTTATGGCTGGCGGCGTGTTTTTACTGCTCAAGGGCACCATGGAACTGCATGATAGGCTTGAAGGACACGCGGGCAGGTTCGATACCAGCGGGCCGCAAGCTGGCTACTGGCAGGTGATTTTTCAGATCATCATTCTGGATGCCGTATTTTCCCTGGATTCCATCATCACGTCCGTGGGCATGGTGGACCATGTGTTCATCATGATGCTGGCGGTGCTGGCTGCCATGGTCATCATGGTGCTCGCCGCCGCTCCCCTGCTGGAATTTGTGGAGCGCCACCCCACAGTTATCGTGCTGTGCCTGGGATTTTTGCTGATGATCGGTCTGAGCCTGCTGGCCGATGGCCTTGGCTACCATATCCCCAAAGGCTATATGTACGCGGCCATTGGATTCTCGGTGCTGGTTGAGGCCTGCAACCAGTGGGCCTTGCGCAGTCGGCGCAGGCGCTACAGCATGCGCGACATGCGTGAATCCACGGCACGGGTCATTCTGAATCTGCTTGGCGGCGGCGTGCCAGGCGGCGGCGAGGCGCAGCTGGAGGCAGCGGCGCTGGCTGGCGATGCCGGGGGCCAGCTCTTTGCCCCCATGGAGCGGGACATGGTGGCCCGTGTGATCCGCCTTGGCGGGCGCACGGCACGTTTTATCATGATCCCGCGCCAGCGCGTGGACTGGCTGGACAGTAACGCCGACCGCGCCACGGTCACGCGTTTTGCCGCGGCCTCGCGCCTTGCCTGGCTGCCAGTGCTGCGGTGCGACACGGACGAAGTGCTGGGCGTGGTGCATCCCGGTGAAATTCTGCAACAGGAGCAGCAGGGCATAGGCAACCGCGAGTGGGATCTTAAAACCTACGTGCGCCCCGCGCCCACCATATTCGAGCATACGCCGCTGACGACCCTGCTGGAAGATTTTCGTACCAATCCCGCGCCGCTGGCCTTTGTGCGGGATGAATACGGCAGCGTTGTGGGCATTATCACCCCTGCGGAACTGCTGAGCGTGCTTGCGGGCCAGATGGGCGACATGCCCGCCGGGCCGGAGGTTTGCCGCAGACCTGACGGCAGTTGGGTTCTGCCCGGGCGTCTGGCTGTTGACCTGTTTGCAAGCTGGCTTGGGGTGAGCCTGCCGCGCCGTCTGTTCAGCGCCACCCTCGGGGGGCTCATTATGGAGCGCCTTGGCCGCATACCTGAAAAAGGCGCGCGCCTGCGCTATCAGGGATGGGATCTGGAGATAACCCGCATGGATCGCCGCCGTATTGACGAAGTGCGGGCGGTCAAGCTGCTGCTGCCCCATGCCGATGGCAAGAAACGCAAGAAATAAAATTGTTGGGCCGAACTGGTCTGACATGTTGACAGCTTGCCGGGTGCGGGCGTAGAGTTCAAAACATGAGCATGAACACACAATCTTCTTTCCGCCACGTAGCGCTGCTATCCATTATGTGCGCCGTAGTAGTACGGTGTCACACTTTGCGCGCGTTCTGAGCAGGGAAGATCCAAGGTAGTATTGCAAACCCCGCCGGCGCGAGTCGGCGGGGTTTTTTTTATTCCGCACCGCCGCCGACAAGCCTCACCATCGAAAAGGAGTCTTGCGGCGATGTTACGTCTTTCGGGAGCAGAACTCACCATCCGCCTGCTGGAAAACCAGGGTGTCACGCACATTGCCGGCATCCCGGGCGGTTTCAATCTTCCTCTCTACGATGCCCTCGGGCGCAGTGGAACCATCCGGCACATCCTTGCCCGTCATGAACAGGGCGCAGGCTTCATCGCTCAGGGCATGGCAAGAGTCACGGGCCGCCCCGGCGTTATCTTTGCCACTTCCGGCCCCGGCGCCACCAATACGCTCACGGCGCTCGCCGATGCGCGCATGGATTCCGTGCCTCTGGTCTGCATTACCGGGCAGGTGCCCCTGAACATGATCGGCACCGATGCCTTTCAGGAAGTGGACATCTACGGCATGTCCATTCCAGCCACCAAGCACAACTTCATTGTGCGCTCCATTGACGAACTGCTGCGCGTGATTCCCGAGGCCTTTGCCATTGCCGCTGGCGACCGCCCCGGCCCTGTATTGGTGGACATCCCGCGTGACGTGCAGGTGGCTGTTGCTGAATTGCAGGATCTGCCCGCCGCCGGAACCCCCGCTCCCTTGCCCCAGCCAGACCCGCAGGCCCTTGCCCGCGCGGCGGAAATGATGAACGCCGCAAAGCGCCCCCTGTTGTTGCTGGGCGGTGGCACGTCTTCACCAGAGGCTTCGGCGGCGGTGGTTTCCTTTATGGAGGCCCGTCGCATCCCTGCCGTCATGTCCCTGCGCGGGCTGGGCACGGTGCCGCACGGGCACGAACTGGCCGTGGGCATGCTTGGCATGCATGGAGCGCGCGCTTCCAACATGCTGGTGGACGAATGCGATCTGCTCATGGTTGTGGGCGCTCGTCTTGGCGACCGCGCGACGGGCAGGCTGGACGGTTTTTGCCCCAAGACGGGCCTTGTCCATATTGATATCGATGCCTGCGAGGTGGGCAAGCTGCGTATTCCGCAGGTGGGTATTACGGCGGATGCGGCAGAGGCTCTCACGGCCCTGCTGCCCCTGTTGCGCAAGACAGACCACGAGCCGTGGCTCGAGCGCGTGGCCGCATGCAAGGCGGAGCACGGCCTGCGTTTTGACCGCACGGATGAGGTCTGTTCGCCCTACGGCATCATCAGGCACGTGGCGGACGCCCTGCACGGCAAGGGCATTGTGAGCACAGACGTGGGCCAGCACCAGATGCGCGTGGCTCAGGCCTACCCCATGATGCAGCCCCGGCAGTGGCTCACATCCGGCGGGCTGGGAACAATGGGCTTTGGCCTGCCTGCCGCCATAGGCGCTGCGCTGGCAAAGCCGGAGGAAACCGTGGTCTGTTTTTCCGGTGATGGCAGCCTGCTCATGAATATTCAGGAAATGGCCACGGCTGTTGAAAATCAGGCCAACGTCAAGATTATCCTGTGCAACAACGATGGACTTGGGCTGGTGCAGCAACAGCAGGATCTGTTCTTTGGAGGGCGGCTGTTCGGCTCGGCTTTCACGGCAGGCACGGACTTTGTGCGTATTGCCCAAGGCTTTGGCATGCCGGCCATCTGTCTTAACAACGAGCGCGACCCCAGGGCCGTGCTGGAAAAGGCCCTGGGCACGCCCGGCCCATGCCTGCTTGAAGTGCGCATGAGCGCAGAAGAAAAAGTTTTTCCCATGGTGCCGCCAGGAGCGGCAAACAGTCAGATGATAGAGGGGGTTAACGCATGAACGGTTCCGTCACGAACGCGCTTACAACTTTGCACTTGAGCGTCAACAATCATCCTGGTGTGCTTTCGCACGTGTGCGGCCTCTTTGCTGGCCGTGCCTACAACCTTGAAGGCGTGCTTGTTACGCCGGAAGCAGACGGCGATACCTGCCGCATGTGGCTGGTGGTCAAGGACGACGGGCGCATGGAGCAGATAGTCAAGCAGGTGCGCAAGCTGCACGATGTGCTGGATGTGCAGGTGGGGCATGCGGAACCGACGGTCTTCAACCGTCTGGCTGGTTGCCTTGAATGCTGAATAAGAGCAGGGCGCGGTGCATACCAACATAACACCGCGCCCTGCGTAACAGGCTGTCCACGGGCTGTGCCCCTATCTGCCTGCGTTTGATGGACGCGCTGGCAGATCGGGGTGCAGCCATTTTTTATTCAGCCAGCAGGCTGGCCCCCGGCCCGCCGTCATAGGGCAAGCGTTCAAAGACCTTGCGGCGCGGGGTCAGGCTGATGTGGTAGTACTGGTTTTGCGGAATATAGATAAAGGGCACGTCTTCGTTGCGCTGTCGGAGAAAGAGCGAAAGCAGCACCCGGTTGATGGCCTGATGCCCCACAATGATCAGGGGCGCATCCCCAGCCAGAAAAAGCGCCCGCCGCAAACCCCGTTGTACCCGCTCGCGCAGCAGGGCGTAGCTCTCGCCATTGGGGTAAGTGTAGGTGTATTTGCTGGCGTTGCGGCCTTGGGTGACCTCGGGCATGCGCTCGCGGATTTCGCTGTAGAGCATGCCCTCGCAATCGCCCGCCCATATTTCGTCAAACTCCTTAAAGGCCATGGCATGCGCCTCGGGCCGTTCGGTCAGCAATGGGGTTGCCGTTTCGTGCGAGCGTATGCGCGTGGAGGTAAACACCCACTCAATTGGTTTGTTGCGCAGATGGGCGGCAAGGGCAAGCGCCTGGGCGCGGCCTGTGGCTGTGAGCGGCGGGTCGCCGCCGATGCGGCCCCGCAGGTTGAATTCCGTCTGTCCGTGGCGCGCCAGATACAGGCACTGGATCCACACGCTGACAACCATTTCGCGGATAGCGGGGTAGTAGGGTGAACTTTCGCAGGGGCGCTCGTCCAGAATACGGTTGGCTGTGGAATCAACGCGCAACCAGTATTTTTCGTCCTGCAATGACTCGTAAATGGTTTCATAGTAGCTGATGCGCTTCATAAAGCTGGCAAGGGCTTCTTCTTCAGTATACGAGGCGTATTCCGGCAGGGTGGTCTTGCGGCGTATGCAGGCATTGAGCAGCAGCTGGTCTTCGTTGACGCATTCCACAAAAAGCACCGGGTAGTCGGTGAGCGTGGTTTCTATGAGGTGCCTGCGCGCGCGGCTGACGTTGGTGGCGTCAAGAATGGCCACCTCGCCGTCCTTGGCCAGCCATTCGCGGGCAATCTCCATGTTGCGCATGCAGATCATTTCGCGCGCATCTCGTCCCAGTTTGTTGTTGGGATCGTAAAAATTGGGGTCGGTGGATTCCGCGCCAATGAGCGCGCGGCGCATGTCGCCGTTATTGAACAGCTTTGCGGCAATGCCTTCGGTCACAAGACCGTCGCGGATGCGCTTTGCCAGAGTGGATTTTCCCCTTGCGGGCAGACCGACCATGGCGACATAAAGTTTCTGCATACGACCTCCGTTGCCGCATGGTAGGAGAAAAGAGAAAAAAATAAAAGAACTCTGCTGGATGGGGCGGGTCGCTCCTTGCCTGCCCGCGATGGCGGTAGTATTATGCAATAAACATATTTACCTGCCGAGTTTTGCCATGAGCATCACGGCTTTTTTCAGAACGCTGTCTTCCCGGTCACACTGGGCCATCCACAGTGTCTGGCTGGTCGTGCTTGCTGGCCTCCTGTGCGCCAACGTGATGGATGGTTATTTCCAGCTTCAGGAAAATGAGTTGCGTCTGCTGCTCTCTGAAAGCAGCATTGCCGTCAATATTGTCAAAATGGAAGTGGGCGGCATCACCCATCTGCTGGACACTGTGGAAAGCGCCGCCATTTCCTCCTTGGACGGAGACCAGCTTGCCGACCGGATGCAAGATATGGTGCGGGATAATCCCTTTGTCGCCGCCATTGCTGTCGAACTCAACGGTGCGCCCTGGGCCTCCACTGGCGAAATTTCTTCTGCGTCCACAGCCGTTTTTTCCCGTTCCACCGCAAAGGACGGGCTTCCCTCCGTATCTGTAAGCATTACCCTGAAACCAGAATTCTGGGGATACAAACTGGCGTATGCGTTCAGTCGCGCAGATGCTAAGGTTGCCGTCTATACGGCCTCTGGACGTCCTTTGCTGCCCTTTGCCGATCTGGACAACGCTGAAAATGCATTTCTGGCGGAGAGCATTGCAAGCATGGCACCAGATGCGGCGGCCTTGCACACCCAGCCCCTGCGGGCCGATGGGGCTCGAGCCATGCTTACCTTGCAGCAGGCGGCCGCGCCCTTTCTGGAGGGCGGCCCCCTGGTGGTGGGAACAATCATCAGCGGCGAAAACAGCTATGCCCACTGGCGTAGCGACCTGCTCGTTCAAGTGCTGATATGGCTAACTGCGGCTGTGCTCTCAACTTCACTCCTGGTGATAGAAGCGCGCAGACGCCGCCGTTCTGAACTTTCCACAGAAAAACTGCAAAGCGCCATGCGCTCGCGCGACAAGTTCATCAGTATCCTGATGGACCACGCGCCCATCATGGTCTCCTACTGGGACGCGGAGCGGCGGTGCCATTACGCCAACAGAATGTACAGGGCATGGTTTGGCAAAGGTGAGGAGGAGATCATCGGCATTGATTTGCACTCCTTGCTTGGCGGGGAGCTGCTTGCCAAATGCGCCCCCCTCGTTGATGCGACCCTGCGCGGCGAACCACAGGATTTTGAGCAGGAAAGGGCCAGGGCCGACGGCTCAACAGGCTATGTGCTGTCCCGCTACATACCGGATATGGATGGACGGGAGGTGCGGGGTTTTTTTGTTATTGCCTCTGACATTACAGAACTCAAGCAAACACAGCAGAGCCTGGAAAAACGTATTGAAGACCTGTACTCGCTGGCCACCATAGACGCGCTTACGGGCTTGAACAACCGCAGAAATTTGCTGGAAAAAATTCAGTTCGAGATTGAAAGGGCCAAGCGCTATGGTCTGAACATGGTCTTCTTTATGCTTGATATCGACCATTTCAAAAAGATCAACGACACGTACGGGCATGATGCGGGTGATGCCGTGCTGAAGGGGCTTGGCGCGCTGCTGCATGGCACCATGCGTACCTCTGACCATGTGGGGCGGCTTGGCGGCGAAGAATTTGGCATTCTGCTGGCCAGCGTTGTGCCCCAGCAGGCAGAGGCCATTGCAGAGCGCTTGCGCAGGCGCGTGGAAGAAATGGTCGTGTGGCACAACGAAAAGAACATTCGTTTTACAGTCAGCATTGGTCTGGCGGATTTACAGACAGATGTGAAAAACCCCCTGGAAGACATGGTGAAGAGGGCAGACCTTGCCCTCTACCGGGCCAAGAACAGTGGCCGTAATCGCGTATGCCTTGCGGACAATTTGTTGCCGCCCGCTGTGGAGAATTCGGCGGGTCAGGGTTTTGGCGCATAAAAAGAACGCCCTTGCGCGGCAGGTCTGTATCTGCGGCACAAGGGCGTTCTCCAAGTATTCAGGCTGATTGCGCCTTAACGCACCTTCAGCTTGAGAAAGCGCTTTTTGCCGAGCTTGACCACGTATTCACCGGCTGCAAGCGGGGTGACGGCGTCTTCGCAGCGTTCCCCGTCAATGGAGAGCGCGCCTTCTTTCATCAGGCGTTTTGCTTCGCCCCGGCTTTTAACAAGGCCTGCGGCCTCAAGAAACACCGGGGGGGTGCTGTCTTCGCCGCAGGCGCACTGGTGCTCGGGCATATCGTCCGGCACGCCGCCGCCAGCAAAAACGGCATTAAAGCCCTGCTTTGCTTCATCGGCATCTTTTTCACTGTGGTAGCGGGCCACCATCTCGTGGGCAAGATTTTCCTTGGCGGCCTTGGGGTGCAGCTCGCCGTTGGCCACGGAAGCCTTGAGGGCTGCAATGTCTTCAAGGCTTTTGGCCGAGAGCAGCTCATAGTAGCGCCACATGAGCTCATCAGAGATAGCCATGACCTTGCCGAAAATCTGGGAAGGGGCTTCGTCAATACCAATGTAGTTGCCGTAAGATTTTGACATCTTGCGCACGCCATCGGTGCCTTCGAGCAGGGGCAGGGTCAGAATGCACTGGCTTTCTATGCCGTAGTGCGCCTGGAGGGTGCGGCCCACCAGCAGGTTGAACTTCTGGTCAGTGCCGCCCATTTCCACATCGCTCTTGAGAGCGACAGAGTCATAACCCTGACACAGCGGATACAGAAATTCGTGGATTGATATGGGACGCTGCTCGCGGAAACGCTTTTCAAAATCATCGCGTTCCATCATGCGGGCAACGGTATAGCTGGAAGCCAGCTTGATAAAGCCCGTGGCGTCCATCTTGCCCAGCCAGGCCGAGTTGAAGGCAACCTCGGTCTTCTGCGGATCAAGAATTTTGAAAACCTGCTTTTTGTAGGTTTCCGCGTTGGCAAGAACCTGCTCCTCAGTGAGGGGGGGGCGGGTTTCCGAGCGGCCAGAGGGGTCGCCTATGCGGCCCGTAAAGTCGCCGATAAGAAAGATGACATGGTGCCCCAGTTCCTGAAAATGACGCATCTTGTGCATAACAACCGTATGCCCAAGGTGCAGGTCAGGAGCGGTGGGGTCAAAGCCCACCTTGATACGCAGCGGCTTGCCGCGCGCAATCTTTTTGCGCAGTTCGTTTTCGTCAATCAGCTCGGCCATGCCGCGCTTGATGGTGGCCATTTGGCGGTCAATATCCGTCATCACCCTTACCTCTGTGCTGGCTTCGGTAAAAAACGCCGGACCAAAAAAGAATATGCGCCGACGTAGACGGAAAGTGATACCCCCAAGGCGGCGATAGTGTCAAACCATGCCGCAGAGAATCAGCCAGCCTACAGGCTCAGCAGGGAGGCAACGCGGCTGGCGCTCAGGCCGCTGTGAACGGAAAGCGCGTCCATGGGATTTTGCGAGATCATGCTCATGGTGTCGTCAAGCACGCCATCCACTTCGTCATCTGCCAGCAAATTGGGGGCGCTCAGGCTGACAACATCGCGGGAAGGCATGCTGGCAGCGGTGTTTTCATCTTTTTCCATGGCAGGGAAGGCAAAGGCCGGAGTGGGGTTGAGTCCGGAAATTTTCATGGCGGTATCCTTTATGTTGATGACCTGCATGGGTCAAATTTTCCGCATGGCGGCAATACTGCCATAAAAGATGCAATTTTAGGGCCATAAAACCCGGATTGGGAGAAGGGGCGGTAGGGTAATCGTGGCAAAAGCAGGAACGTTGTGGCTACTTGCGCCTAGGCGGATTCTTGCTGATCCTTTGACGCATCGGCGTATTTGGTGAGGCACTGACGCAAACGGGGGGAGCCGCCCTTGACGTTGAGCCAGCGCAGTCGGGCGCGGCGGGCGCTCCAGTCCAGTTCTTCCTGAAAGCGCAGGCGCACGGCAATACCCTGTGCGTCAGGGGCCTTGCCGAAACCTGCCCGCTTGGCAAGAAAAACGTAGGGAGGCACAGTAACAGGCACCACGCTGGGCTGGAGAAAAAACAGGTAGGTTGCGTCGGAGGTGAAGGAAGGTACCGCCAGTTCTTCCGGCATGCAGACGCATGCCCCGCCTTCTGAAACATCCAGAATGCGCGTGGCTGGCGGGGGCAGCTGACTGTATTCCCCAAGCATGATGCGCAAATCGTTGATGGTGTCGGGGCGCTCCGGCGCGAGCAGCACGCTCGACATGCGGCTGTATCCAGCGCGCCAGGGTATACGTTTGCTGCTGCGCAACTGCCGTACAGTCACATGGCGTGAAAAGCGCAGTCCCAAATACAGCATTTCGCCACTGGGCCCCACAGCTGTTTCGCGAATCTGCGCGCTACCGTAAACGCCAAGGCGCGCCGTCATATCCTGCGCAATGTGCCGCTTGACGCTGAAGTAAAATTTGCCCTGGTTTATTAAAGCCTTGGGGTTCTGGGGCTGCATGCTCATGGAACGCACAACAAGCTGGGCCTCCCTGCCGTTGACCTCGCGTACCAGACCCTCCACAGATATGCAGGCAGTTTCGCCGCACCAGATAAGGCAGCATTCAAGGTGTACATTGGCTCCGGTGTTTTGTGCATCGGCCAGTGCCTCATGGCAGCTTGAGTTCCAGAGGCAGAATGAAGCGTCTGAATTCATGGGACAGCCTTGAATGAGTTGGTAAAGTCGTATAAATATATTAATACTGGTATTATGTCAATATGTTAGTGATATTTGCTTGGATAATATACAGTCCGATTGTGCCTAAGCTGTTACTTGTAACAGGCTTTTGCGAGATATATCAGATTGCATATGTCGTGTCTGGTGGTGTGCGCGGGCAAGCCGCCGCCTGCTCCAGATTGCTGGCCGCGTTGATGGCATCAACGCTCAGAAGGCCGTCTTCCACAGGAAGACGGCCTTCTTCAATATCCAACCAGGCAAAGCCGGCATATCCCCATTTTTTAGCAGACGCGAGCTATGGGGATGTGTGCGTCTCCGGTTTTATGCCTTAGCCTTCTTTTTTGACTTTGGACTTGGTCATGGCAAGGCCAATACCTTCGAACAGTTCGAAAATGGCAAAGCCATACCACAGGGTGTAAAGCACATAGAAAACCAGCATGCCAACCATCAACAGAACGTGCTCGGACACCTTGGCGGCGGTCACGCTGTAGAAGTTGTTGCCCGGTTCAATGGCGCGGCGCAGCACATGATCCACTACCTGCGACTCGGCAATCAGGCGCTGCTTTTGCAGTTCCTTGATGCTGGGCGAAAGCAGGTACCACCATGCGGAAGCTACTTTAAGGGCATTTTCTCCACCGTATTTCTGCGAAACCTTGTCCGTATCGTTGTGATACAGGGCATCGGAATCGTCAGTGGCGGAGGTGAGAATCTTGCCCAGGTCGCCGGTAAAGGTAACCTTGCCGTCAGTAGCGCTCACATCCGTGGCACCCGCAGTTTGCAGGACCATGGCGGCAACGGGGGCAAGGGCGGCCTTCTTGAGCTTGACAGTAATCGTCACTACCTTGCCGTCAACTTTTTTCAGGTTCTCACGAACGCCGGGGATAAAGTAGGACGAACCCTTGGAGAGTTCGTTAAAGACGTTATCGGCGTATTCAAGGCCGGTAACGTGCTTGCCGTTTTCGTCACGCAGGATGGGCATGAGCAGGGTGGCAAACAGAACCAGAAACGAAATAAGCATCAAGCTGCCCCGGAAGAACGGGGCTTTGGCATGAATAAGCATGATCAGGCCTCCCCTCTAAGCTTGCCGAGGTTGAAGAAGAACTTGCTGAACACCCAGATGCCGAAGAAAGCAACGACAACCCAGAAAACTACGTTGCCCACATCTTCAATAATGCCCACCACACTGGGCGACCAGTTCAGCACTTCAAGCTCAACGAGCTTCTTGGGCAGGGTGGCCGCACGGTTGATGAAGCCGGCAATGATGGAGATGGCGTAAAAACCGCGAATGTGGATGCCTTTGACTACCTTGGTGGTCAGAGCGCCCACCTGGATGCCCAGCAGCGAACCAAGCAGCATGCCGACAGCCAGCGTGTAGAACACGTAACCGTAAATGGCGTACTGGCCGATGGAGGCAAAACCAGCGGTAAAGATAATCTGCAGAATGTCGGTACCAACGGTGGTCATGGACGACACGCCGAAGATGTACACGAACATGGGGAAGGTGACGAAACCGCCACCCACGCCCATGATGGCGGCCAGCATGCCCACGATGACGCCGCCCGCGGCAACGATCCAGCCGGAGATCCGGCGGCCGCCGGGAATGAGGTCTTCGTCAAAGGTGATCATGGGCGGCACGGCCAGAGCCTGAAGCTTCAGGGCAACGCCTGTCATACCGGCGCTGCCGCCGTGCGCGTCCTGATTCGCCGCGGCGGCGCCGCGGGAGCTCTTCAAAAAGTCAAACAGGGCATAAAAGCCAAGAAAACCCAGCAGCACGGCGTAAATGGTGCTGATGAACAGTTCGGAAAGCAGCGGGTCAGCGTTGTACAACCCTTTGTTGATCGCGCCGCCAATAACTGTTCCCGCGCCGGAGCCTACAAGAAAGGCGATGGCCAGCTTGGTGGAAACGTTGCCCAGTTTTTTGTGCACCGTGGTGCCCATGATGGCTTTGGCGAAAATGTGGAACAGGTCAGTACCCACCGCCAAAATGCCTTTCACGCCCGCCGCCATAAGGGCAGGAGTAATGATGAAGCCGCCGCCAGCACCGATACACCCGGTGATCAGACCGGCTGCAAGGCCAACGGCAATGGATGCCAAAAAGATTGTGTTGGTGTAAAAAGCCGGGGCATAGGCGGATTTTCCGCCCAGCATTTCGTGATACTCATAGGCTTCGGCAAAGCAGCCCGCCAGAATGGGAACTGCAAGTGCCAACAAGATGAGCAGCTTTTTCCTGCTTTTGAGAATGGAAGTGGAGACTTCCAAATCCCATTTGGCATAAGCCTGGGAGCTGCTCAGCAGAAACTCATACACCTGTCTGCCAAAACTCATACTCTCCTCCAATACGATTGTTCCGGCCAATGGCCGAGGTCGTGGCCCCAATACAAACAAACCGTCTAAGGCAATGCCGTGCGTCGCGTCACACACAGCTGGGTTCTGTCAGTAGATATGCTTGAATTCTTTGGTTTTTTATTAATTCCCAGCTCAAAATATCCTGTACCCAGTCACTCTGACATATTAGCCGGAATTTGTAAAAGAAATTTATCACGAGCAAGGGCTCTCGAACCGTAAAGTTCTGAAAAATAGCCCCGGCATTCGCCATTTTTTGCTATGCTGGAATGCTCAATAACCTCGGCAAGATATGAAAAAGCGCTCCCGCGCATCACTGTGGGGGGCGCTTTTTCGCTATATTTGTGAAATTTAAAACAATCTATTTTTTTGTCAGGCCCTGGCTCTGGCCAAAGATGACAAGCTCCATCCAGTCCAGCCCGAAATCAAGCGCGGCCTCATCGCCGTGCTGGCTGTCTTGCATGATGTCCGCCTTGCGCTGGTCGCTTATGTCCACATGCGAGAACACGCGCATGTTTGTGATAAGCTCGCGGAACTTGTCGATCTGAAACAGGCATAGCACTATCATAGTTACCAGCCGGGGTTCAAGTGGCTGACCCGTTGCCCGTACCATGGCCATGAGGCGCATATAGCGGTCGTTGGAAGTGTTGAAGGGCCTTAGCTCCTCGTTTTCCAGCCACTGATGGGGGGTGCGCACGGTGCCTTTGTCAAAACCAAGGCAGTGGGGCTCGCGCACCACAAAGAAGCGTTCTGAAACGCCGTTTGCCGCCATTTTTGTGCCGCGCCCCAAGGGGTAGTAGCGGCATGCGCCGGGCCTGTCTTCGTACACTGAGCAGCCCGCAGGGGTCACAAAGGGGCAGGGTTCGTCCGGGCCGTCAAGCATGCGCAGCATGGGCAGGGGAAAGCCTGTGTCGGGAAACGAGCGCAAGGTGGTAAAGGTGCCAAGAAAGTCCTCGCTGCCAAGGCCCAGATTACGCCGCAGGCGTAGCACGTCGTAAGGGGTCAGGGGCAGGGTCAGCTCTGCGCAGCAACGGTTGAAACAGGGGACATCTGGGTTGCAGTCAAAGCAGAATGTTTCGTCAGGTTTCAGTTCGGGCAGGCTGTCGAGAAGTTCACGGCTGGCATCAGAGGACATGGGCGCTCCTGGTTGCGTGCCCGTGGCGCGGCGGCGCGGGGCGAGGAAACAATAAATGCCCGCCGCGCGGGCAGAAAGCGGCCCGCTTGCGCAGGCCGCCTTGCCGTTATGTTGTGCTGCCGCCTGTGTGGACGGCTAATGCTAAATGACCTTGTTCAGCGCGTATTCAATGATACCTTCCGCGCCAGCGAGGCGCAGGCGGGGAATCAGATCGCGCACCACATCAATCTGCACCACGGATTCCACCGAGAGCCAGTGGGTGTCGCGCAGGGGCGAAACCGTGGGCGAATTGAGCGAGGGCAGCATTTCAAGGATGGCGGCCAGATTATTCGCTGGCGCGTTCATCTTGAGGGCCACCAGATTTTCTGCCTTGAGCGCACCCTGGAGCAGCAGGTCGAGCTGTTCGATTTTGGCGCGCTTGGCGGGATCTTCCCAGGCTTTCTTATTGGCAATAAGCACAGGGTAGGAAACCATGACCTCGTCAATAATGCGCAGCCCGTGAGCGCGGATGGTGGTGCCGGTTTCGGTCACTTCCACAATGCCGTCAGCCAGGCCTTCCACCACCTTGGCTTCGGTCGCGCCCCAGGAATAGAATACGTCAACCTTAACGCCTTCGCGGTCAAAATAGCGCTGCGTCAGGCCTTGCAGCTCGGTGGCGATGCGCTTGCCCGCGAGGTCGGCGGCCTTTTGATAGGGCGAATCGCCCGCCACGGCCAGCACCCAGCGGCAGGGGCGGTTGGAGGTCTTGGAATATACAAGGTCGGAAACGCGTACTACTTTGTCTTCGTGGTTGCGTTCGGTCAGCCAGTCGAGGCCGGTGATGCCCACGTCCAGCACGCCAGCTTCAATGTATTCGCCGATTTCCTGTACACGGCAGAGCGAAGCGGTGATCTGCGGGTCGTTGATGTCGGGAAAATAGTTGCGCGTATGTTTGCGGATTTTCCAGCCCGCGCGTTCAAAAAGGTTGATGGTGGCTTCTTCCAGCGAGCCCTTGGGCACGCCAAGCTTGATGATGGGCATGGTATCCGCGCTCATGACAGTTTCCTTCTATCGACCGTAGACTTTTTTGGGGTCAAAAACCTGCGGGGAGCATTCCCGCACCGAACCTTGCTTCAATTCCCTGTAAAAGCAGGAGCGCCGTCCTGTATGACAGGCGGCCCCGCCGATCTGCTCAATAAGCAGCAATATTGTGTCATTGTCACAATCAAGCCGCAGGGAACGCACTTTTTGTACATTGCCCGATGTGCCGCCCTTGTGCCAAAGCTCCTTGCGGCTGCGGCTCCAGTAATGGGCCTCGCCGGTTTCAAGGGTTTTACGCCATGCGTCTTCGTTCATATAGGCCAGCATGAGCACTTCGCCGCTGTCGCAATCCTGGGCGATGGCGGGCAAAAGCCCCTTGCTGAAATCGGGCTGAAAGCCGGGGTTGCCTTCCAGAGCCGCGCTGCCTTCAGGGGTAGCGGACATGGGGCCTCCTTTGTTGTGTCGGCTGGCAGGGCTGTGCGCGCCTGCGAAGTGCCAACAAAATACGGTGTCTAATAGTGCGGTTTGTTCCGCGCAAACAGTTAAATCTACCTGCAAGAGCCGCAGGACGCAAGAGCTGCGTTCCTGAGACGGCATGGTCTGCCGCAAAAGCGCAACTTGCGAATCCATGCCGGGTGTGGCATGCTGGCACGTTAGCAAAACTCTTAGTTATGGCGGGTGTGCCGCCGGGAAAATACATGGCCGATTACGATTCCACTGTGAATGATTGTGCGGATTCCGCTTCTGATGCCGTGCTGCACGGCATTTCCATCAGCGAACCCGATGATGCCCTGCCCAGGGTGACTCTTGACGAATTGCCCGAAACCGTGAGTGCGGCCTGCCGCCGGGCCGGCTGGCAAAGCCTTATGCCCGTGCAGTCGCTGGCCTTGCCCTATCTGCTGGCCGGGCGCGACATCATGGTGCAGTCCCGCACTGGCAGCGGCAAGACGGGCTGCTACCTCTTGCCCATGCTTCCCCATATTTCTGCCGACCTCAAGGCCCCGCAGGCCCTGGTGCTGGCCCCCACGCGCGAACTCGCCGTTCAGGTTGAGCGCGAAGCTGCTGTAATTTTTGCAGAAACTGGTATCCGCACTGCCGCTGTTTATGGTGGCGTGGGCTATAAAAAGCAGATGGATGCCCTGCGCGACGGCGCGCAGGTTATTGTGGGCACGCCTGGTCGCGTTCTTGACCATTTGCTGCGCCGCACCATGGAACTGCGCGACCTGCGCGTTCTGGTTTTTGACGAGGCCGATCGCATGCTTTCCATCGGGTTTTATCCCGACATGAAGGAAATTCAGAGCTATCTGCCGCAAAAGCGCATCCATACCTGCCTGTTCTCCGCCACGTATCCGCCCCATGTGCTCAAGCTGGCGCGTGAATTCATGGCGGAACCGGCCATGCTTTCCCTCTCGCAAAAAGAAGTGCACGTGGCCGAAGTGCAGCACCTCTTTTGCGAGGTGAAGCCCATGGATAAAGACCGCGCGCTCGTGCGCCTGCTGGAAACGGAAAACCCCGCCTCGGCCATTATTTTTTGCAATACCAAGTCCAACGTTCATTATGTGACGGGCGTTTTGCAGGGCTTTGGCTACAGCGCCGACGAGCTCTCCGCTGATCTTTCGCAGTCGCGCCGCGAGGCCGTGCTTGAAAAAATCCGGGCGGGCAAGCTGCAATATCTTGTGGCTACAGATGTTGCGGCGCGCGGCATTGATATTGCGCAGCTCTCGCACGTTTTTCTTTATGAGCCGCCGGAAGATCACGAAAGCTACATCCATCGCGCAGGCCGCACAGGCCGTGCGGGTGCAGCCGGTACGGTCATCTCGCTGGTGGACGTGATGCAGCGCATGGAGCTTGACCGTATCGCCAAGCACTACAAGATCGGCATAATCCCCCTGCCTCTGCCTTCTGACGAAGACGTGGCCCGGGTAGCCGGGGCCAGACTGACCGCCATTCTTGAAGGGCGGTTCCGCAATCTGACCGGGCTTGAACGCATGCGCGTTGGGCGCTATGCCCAGCTTGCGCGCGATCTGGCCACGCAGAGCGATGAAGAAGACAACGTGCTGCTTCTGGCCATGCTGCTGGATGCCTGCCATCAGGAAAGCCTGTGCGAAACACGCTTTCCCGATGGACGGCCCCGCGCCTCCGAAGGCCAGCAACGTCCGTCGCGCCAGCCCCAGCAGGGGCGTTCCCGTGGTGCCCGGCCAAAGCCGTCCGGTGGCCGCAGTGCGGACGCCGTGGAAGCCAGGCCCGCTGCCCCTGAAGGGCAGAGCGGCGAATCAGCCCCGGATTCCGGTTCTGATTCTGGCGCTGACGATGGCAAATCTTCGCATTCCGGCAAACGCCGCCGCCGTTCCTCGCGACGCCGTGGCGGCAATGCAACCGAGGGTACTGCAGGGCAATCTGCCGATGGGCAGGGCCAGGGTTCGTCCCAAGAGGGCGAGGGCTAGGCATTTTGGGATCTTACGAGCAAACAGTTAAGTGTGACAGCCATGCAGAACAGTGACGATCTCACCACGCAGGAGGCATCGACAGACGGTGCCCCGACTGAAGCCGCGCGCGCGGCTTTGGAGAATTTCAAGGCATTGCTGGCCGATGCCGACTTTACCCTTGAACTTGAACTGCTGGGCGTAAAGCGCATGCAGTTTATGCGTCGCCGCCAGATGCAGTCGGAACTCATGGGGCTTTACATGGCCCTGTGGCGACTGGCGCTGGCGCGGTCTTTTCCTGTTGATGCTCCGCGCATGTTTGAGCTTTTTCAGCAGGAATACGTGCGGGCGCACAAGGACAAGCACAGCAGTCATATTGTGCAGCGGGCCAATGAATACTGGGCCATGCTTGAACCGCGTGGTGATGGTGACTTCAGCGAGCTTGCTCGCCACCTGTGCTCCTTTTCCACGCTGGATCCCGGTCAGGCCAAGAGCATCAATCTCAAACTGGTGCTGCATATCCGCAAGATTTACAAACTCGTTTTCGACCGGCTCATCTAGCCGCCGGGCGTGCGCTATTTGTTCGGGAATCGGCATATCTAATGAAAATCGTCCATTCAGTTGACGCGCTGGGCACCCTCGCGGGTTCAGCCGTCACCATCGGTAATTTCGACGGCGTCCATCTTGGGCATCAGGCTCTTATCCGCCGCACCCTTCAGGTTGCGGCGCAGGAAGGCCTGACCCCGGTGGTCATGACCTTCTGGCCGCATCCCCGCCAGGTGCTGTTTCCCGAGCGCGGGCACATGCCCCTCACCACGCGTGAAGACAGGTTCGCCCTGCTTGAAGCGCTGGGTGTTCCCTTTGTGCTTGAGCTGCCCTTTACGCGCGAGCTGGCCTCGCTGGATGCCGGAACATTCGTGCAGACCATACTTGAACCCATGCATCTGCGCCGCCTTGTGGTGGGCTACGATTTTACGCTGGGCCGCAACCGTGGGGGGCAGGTCACCGTGCTGCGCGAGCTTGGCGCACTGACAGGCTTCACCGTTGAGCAGCTTGAACCTGTGCTGGTAGAAGGCATGGTGGTCAGCTCCACATCTCTGCGCGGGCTTATCGGCCAGGGTGATGTGGCGAGGGCCGCGCGCCTGCTTGGGCGCTTCCACGGTTTCAGCGGCGAAGTAATACACGGCGATGGGCGCGGGGCTGGTCTGGGCTTTCCCACCGCCAACCAGCGCAAGCCCGAAGTGGTGCTTCCTGTGGAAGGCGTGTATGCCACCCGCGCAACTCTGGAGGGCCACAGCTGGCCCGCAGTGACCTGTGTGGGTCGCAAACCTACCTTTGGCGACAACGAGCTTGGCGTTGAAACTTTTTTGCTGGAAGACGGCAAAAACCTTTATGGTCAAATGATGCGCCTGGAGTTTGTGGGTCGTGTGCGTGGTGAAGAACGCTTTGCCTCGGTGGATGCTCTCAAACAGCGCATTGCCCAGGATGTGAAGGACGCCCGCTCCCTGCTTGCACAGGCTGCTTTTTAGGAGGGCCGGGGGCGGCTGGAGAAACCATGATATGCGCCGACATTCATAACCATACCGTTGCCTCGCACGGCCTTGCCACAGTGGCCGAAATGTTTGCTGCCGCACAGGCGCGCAAGCTGGTCTGGTACGGTTTTTCAGAGCATTCGCCCTTGCCGCCCGGTTATTCCTGCCCTTTGTACAAGGGCGACCTCACCGTGACCTTCCCTGCCTATGCCGAAGAAGTACTGGCCTTGAGGGAGCAGACCTCCAGCCAAAAATCCGGCGCGCAGGCCCAACCGCGCGTACTGCTGGGCATGGAGCTTGACTGGCTGCCGGTCAACACCCCGTGGATGCGCGATATGGTCAGCCGCTACGCCTTTGACTACATCATCGGCGGGCTGCACTTTGTGGACGACGTGCCAGTGGGTTCTCCCCGCAGTTGGGGGCCGGAAGTGGAGCGCCAAGAGCGCTTTGCGCGTTACAATGCCTATTATGATGCCATGCGGTGGCTGGCTGCCAGCGGGATGGTGGATGTGGTGGCCCATCCGGATTTCATCAAGGTGTGCTGCTTTGATGATTTTCAGGCATGGCTTGCCCAGCCGGGCAGCACAGACCGCATAGCAGCCGTGCTTGAAGCCATGCGCGCCACAGATACAGCCATGGAAGTTTCTTCGGCTGGCTTGCGCAAGCCCTTTCACGAACCCTATCCCGGCCCGACCATCATGCGCTTGGCGGCGGATCTGGGCCTGCGCATCAGCTTTGGTTCAGACGCGCACAATATGGAAGATACTGGCTCGCATTTTACGGAACTGGCGGCCTATGCCGCGTCCTTTGGTTTTACGCGCAGCCGCATCTGCGTGGCCCGCGAGAGCAGGGAACTGACGTTCTAGCTCTATTAGCCCTTTTTGCTCACAATCTCTGCGTGTGCAAGATATGAAAAATCCCCGTTCTTCGCATGAAGAGCGGGGATTCGCTTTTGCGTCTGACAAAGTCTTACTTCAGCAGGCCCACCGTCTGGATGATAAAGACCTTCCAACCTTCAGGCAGGGGAAGTTTGCCGTCCAGCGCATGCAGGCCTGACACATGTACAAAGTTGCCCAGCCCTGCGGAGGCACAGAACAGCCCGGCATTCTGATACAGGGAGCCCACATGCGCCCCGCCCCATTCGTTGCCCTGCGGTATGGCGTAGAGCAGGGTGAGCGAGCCTCCGCCCATCTGGGCGCGCCAGTCGCCATCCATCACCTTGACGAGCGCGTGCTCAGGCTCATAGAGCCACACGCCGCTTTCAAGGGCCACGTACAGGCGTACATCCTGCCGGTTCATGGCCGTGGGGGCTGTTCTGCGGCCGCCGTCGCGGTTGACGCCCCAAGTGGCCCACAGCAGATCGCTCAACTGTTGGGGCGAAAGGGCTGCTCCGCTGAAGCCCGTTTTGATGGAGCGACGCTGGGCCAGGGCCTGCATCAGGGGCATGCCGCCGGTTTTATTGGGTGCGGGCAGTTCCATGCGGGCGGTGCTGTCCGCGGCGTTCACAGCTGTGGGCGCGGCGGGGATAAGGGCAAGAGCCGCCAATGAAAGCAATAGGGAAAGTGAGCGTCTGACGGTACGGATCATGGGTGTTCTCCGTGTGGTGGTTGGGTTTGTACCAGTAGCGGTTCGCTATGAAATACAGGCAAGATTGCAGTTTCGCAAACGCGCATGGTCAAGCACGCTTTGCAGCGGAATGTTCAGATTTCGCTTGTAGGGGAACGTTCCAGCATGGTGTCGAGCGCGGCAACCGCGTATTCGCCGGTCATGCCCATGCGCGGGGCCAGTTGGGGGAGATTTTCAACCGCATCGCAGGGGCGCACATAGAGCGGCTCCACATCTGCGTCAAAATAATCGCCGTGACGGGCCAGCAGACACAGCGAAGCCGTATCAGGGCAGACCAGCCGGGGCATGGCGAATGGCGAGTCGGTTTCCTCTTCTACGGGAACCATACGCATGCCTTTCAGAGCCGCAAAAACCTCTGCATTGCGGGCAAGGCCGCTGCCGCAAACATGTGTGCGACGGTGTTTGTCGGTGCCATCCGGCAGGGGCGCTCCCTGTGCGTTCTCGACACGCCGCAAGGCCTCCTGCGGCGCGCAGAGATCAACAGCCTGCGTGGGCAGGGCCGGAATCTGCGGCCCATACGACATGAAGGGCTGGCAGTGCACAAGATTGCGGCGGGCGTGGGTGAGCACCCAGACAGGCGTACCGTAAAACAGGTTGTGCTGGAGCACGGCGCTGGTGGCCAGAGCCTGCATGTAGTCCAGCCCCGCCAAGCGGGCCTGCCCCACGCGGCGCAGGGCTGCGGCGGTGGTCAGCACCAGCCGTATGCCCGTAAAGGAACCCGGCCCGCGCACGCAGGCAATGCGCCGAAAGTCGGCGGGCTTGATGCCAAGGCTGCTGCAAATCTCTGCAAGGGCCGGGGCCAGAATTTCCGTAGCCCTGTCGGCCTTGTGCCATTCCTGCACGCAGATCAGCCGTTCATCTTCGGTGACAATGATCTGGAGCACGCCCTCTGCGGCATTGAGGATAAGCTCAAGCCCGGTGCCGTTCTGCATTATGAGCCGCTCCCGAACCATCCGGTATTTTTGAGGATGCGCCACAGGTCGTTATAGGTGGCAAGCAGCATGAGAGCCACCAGCAGGGCAATGCCCGCGCGCATGGCGTAATCCTGCAAACGTGCGTTGAGCGGACGGCGGAAAATTATTTCCCACAGGCAAAACACAATCTGCCCGCCATCCAGCACGGGGATGGGCAGCAGATTCAGGATGCCAAGGTTGATGCTGATGAGCGCTGCCAGCGCCAGCAGCCCGGCAAGGCCTTCGTGGGCCTGCTTGCCCACCATCTGCATGATCATGATGGGGCCGCCCACCTGATCCAGAGGCACCACGCGCTCGGCCAGTTTTACAAAACTCTGCCACGTAAGTGAAACCATGTCTGCGGTCTGGCCCGCTCCGGCAATGGCCGCATCGGCAAAACCGTGCTGCACAAGCCGCACTGCGCCGGAATTACGGATGCCGATAAGCCAGGCGCTTTCTTCTTCGCCAAAGATTGTCTTGCGCGTGGAACGTTCAGGCGTGAGTTCCACGCTGATGATCATGCCCTGCTCGGGCTGCGCGGCTTCATCGGCGCGTGTTTGATCATCAGCCTGGGGGGCCATATCGGGGCGCGAAAGCGTGACGGCAAGTGTTTTGCCGTTGCTCTGCGTAATGGCGTCGGCCATGGCCTGCCAGTTGGCAACGGCAGCGCCGTTGATGCTCACAATGGTGTCGCCGGGCTGAATGCCCGCCTTGTCCGCAGGGCCGTTCTGCACAACGCCGCCAACCTGCGGCAGCAGCACGGGGGTGCCCCAGCCAAGGGCCAGGGTCCAACAGAGCAGCCACGCCAGAAGGATATTGGCGGCGGGGCCAGCGGCAACCACAAGCAGACGCTGCCATGCGGGGCGCAGGGCAAAGCTTTCTTTTTCGGTAAAGCCTTCGGGGATATCCTTGGGGTCGCTTTCACCCACCAGGGCCACATAACCGCCGAGCGGCACCAGCGAAAGGGCGTATTCTGTCTTGCCCTTGCGGTATTTGAGAATCTTGGGGCCAAAGCCCAGCGAGAACGTGGAAACGCCCATGCCAAGACCACGAGCCACGGCAAAGTGTCCCAGTTCGTGGAAAAAGATCAGGCCGCCAAGAACGACCACTACTGCAATAATTGTTGTCAGCACAAGGAACCTCCGTCACGGGCCAGTCCGTAGACCAGCTCGCGGCTCTGGCAGTCAAGACGCTGCATGCGCTCCGCCAGTGTATGCGCCTCGATTGTCAGTGCGGCTTCGCTATCAGTTGCGTAAGCTGCACCTTCAAGAGGCGCGCATAAAGGCTGATTGCCGGGGTTGGAAGCGTCATGCGCCTCCAGTGCGGCGGCTATAAGCCGGGGAATATCCATAAACGCGCAGCGGCCTGTAAGGAAAAGATCCACTGCGGCCTCGTTGGCGGCGTTGAGTACAACGCAACGTCCGCCACGGTTTTCCAGCACCTGTCTGGCCAGTCCAAGACAGGGAAAAGCGGTTTCGTCTGGATCATGGAAGGTAAGCTGCTTTGCCGTAAGGTCAAGGCGTGGCACATTTGCCGTTACACAGCGCGGCCAGAGCAGGCAGGCCGAAATTGCCATGCGCATGTCGGGTGTGCCCAGCTGCGCAAGCTGGCTTCCATCGTGAAATTCTACAAGCGAATGTACTACAGACTGTGGATGCACCAGCACTTTGATGCGCTCAACGGGCAGACCGTAGAGGTGAAAAGCCTCAATGACCTCCAACCCCTTGTTCATAAGTGTGGCCGAATCAATGGTGATCTTGGCACCCATGCTCCAGTTGGGATGCTTGAGTGCCTGCTCCGGCGTTACGCCGCGCAGTGCTTCTTGCGTCCAGCCGCGAAAGGGACCGCCTGATGCCGTAAGTATGAGCTTGTCCACTTCTTGCCCACGCCCGGCCAGACACTGAAAAATGGCGTTGTGTTCGGAATCCACGGGCAGCACCACGGCCCCGGTGCGGGCGCAAACGCGTCGCACAAGCTCGCCAGCCAGCACCAGCGATTCCTTGTTGGCAAGGCAGATGACCTTGCCTGCCAGGGCCGCCGCCAGCGTTCCGGCAAGGCCCGCCGCGCCCACCTGTGCGGAAAGCACGGTGGAGGCCTCAGGCAGGGAAGCAAGTTCTGCGTAGCCGTCGCTCCCCACAAGAATACGGGGGCGGTAGTCCGCAGGCAGCAGTGCGCGCAGTTTGGCTGCGGACTCTTCATCCAGCACTGCCAGATGCGGCGGTCTCCATGTAAGGGCCTGTTCCGCAAGGCGCTGCACGTTGCGGGCGCAGGCAAAACCCACCATGCGGAAGGCCTGCGGATGTACTGCGGCAACTTCCAGCGTGCTGCGGCCTATGGAGCCTGTGGAACCCAGCAGTACCAGACTGCGCGGCCATGTTTGCTGCCAGCTTTCACCGGGGGCGTCAGAAATGTAATTGATGGAAGGGCCGCCCAGGCCGGGCCAGAGTTGCGCCATGGTGACGTTGTCCTTTAATGGGCGCGCGCAGGTGCTCGCGGCGCGTGTGCGCATAAGATTGGTACTGCGGCAAAAAATTCAAGCTCCCCGGTGGGGGATAACCGAGGATTTCAAAATAAAAATGCTCTAAGGGCCATTAACACTATGAGAAGCTTCGCCCCCCGCCGCAAGCAGGGGGCAAAAGAGGCATAGCGTTACCAGGCCCTAAAAGAAGAAAAACCACTGGTCAACAACAGCCACCATGGGCATGGCAAACAGCAGGCTGTCGGCTCTGTCGAGGATGCCGCCGTGCCCTGGCAACAGATTGCCGGAATCCTTGATGTTTACCGAGCGCTTGAGGGCGGATTCAAAGAGGTCGCCCAACTGGGCGAAGGCATTGACCGCAATGCCCAGCAGCGCAAAGGAGAACCATCCTGTCTTGCCGTAAATTTCGCCGTAAATGGCGCAAAAGATCACACAGCCAACAAGGCTGCCCACCGCGCCTTCCGAGCTTTTCTTGGGGCTGACGCGGGGCCACAGCTTGTGGTGCCCAAAGCGTGTGCCCACAAAGTAGGCGGTGGTGTCTGAAATAGCCACCGCTGCAATAACAAAGATGAGCTTGGTGGTGGAAAGATAGGTCGCCGGAAGCAGCAGCAGGGGCACATAGGCCAGCCCCGCCATAAAGATGCCGCTGGAGGCAAAGGCATTGTCGTCTTCAACAACATCCCACCGGAAAAGAAAACTCATGGACGCCAGCACAAAGCCAGCGCCAAGGCAGACCAGAGCATCTTGCGGCCTGTGCAGCCACGTGAGGCAGATCATGCACCAGCCAAGCACGATGGCGCAGATGCGGCTGGGCACACGGCTGGAGCCCCAGAACAGGGAGTAGAACTCCCACAGGCCGAGGGCGCATACCAGCAAAATGACGAACAACAAAGGCAGGCCCCTGAACCAGAGTGCCAGCAGCAAGACCGCAGCAAGGGCAAGACCTGTGAAAATGCGGCGGATATCGATGGATTGCGTTGAAGGATCAATGGGCATCAATTTGCTCCTGTGTTTTGCCGAAGCGGCGCGAACGGGCGGCATAGGCGTCAAGGGCCATGCGGAGCTGCGCGGCGTCGAAGTCCGGCCATGGCACGGGCGTGAAATACAGCTCGCTGTAGGCGCATTGGTAGAGCAGATAATTGCTCAGCCTCTGCTCGCCGCTGGTGCGGATAAGCAGGTCAGGGTCCGGTTGCCCGGCAGTATACAGATGATCGGCTACGGTCTGTTCGGTCACGTCTTCAGGGCGCAGACCTTCGCGCAGCATGGTTTGCATGGCTCGTACAATTTCGCCCCTGCCGCCATAGTTGAGGGCGAGATTCAGAACCATGTCCTTACCGCCCTCGGTGCGTTTGATGGCATGGCGCAGGGCAGTGCGCTGGGCAAGGGGCATGGAGTCAAGATCGCCCAGAACGCGCATGGAAATGCCTTGTTCGACCATGCGCGGCACCTCGCGGCTCAGAAATTCCATCAGCAGGCTGAAAAGGGCGCTGATTTCTGTCTTGGGGCGGTTCCAGTTTTCGCTGGAAAAGGTGTAAAGCGTGAGGTGGCGTATGCCCAGCGACCGGCAATCGGTCACAATGTTGCGCACGGTTTCCGCGCCAGCGCGGTGGCCTGCTTCGCGGGGCAACCCGCGCGCCTGAGCCCAGCGGCCATTGCCGTCCATGATGATGGCGAGGTGTGTGGGCAGTTTGTCTGGATGATCCGTCATGCAAAAGCCTGTGGTGAAAAGTCCTGCGGGTCTGCGGCCTTGTCTGCGGCGGCAAAGCCGCGCCCCGCAATGTGCTTGCGGGGCGCGCGCAACCCGGGCGGAAAATCCGCCATGGGCTATATTTCCATGATTTCCTTTTCTTTGGCCGCGCACTTTTTGTCGGCATCAGCCACAAACTTGTCCGTCAGCTTTTGCACGTCTTCAGAAGCCTTCTTCTGTTCGTCTTCGCTGATGGCCTTGTCTTTTTCCAGCTTTTTCAGGCTGTCGTTGGCATCGCGGCGCACGTTGCGTACCGCCACCTTGGCGTCCTCGGTGTATTTGCGGGCAACCTTGACCAGATCCTTGCGGCGTTCTTCTGTCAACGGCGGTATCATGATGCGGATGACCTTGCCGTCATTGATGGGCGTAAGGCCCAGGTCAGACTTCAGAATGGCCTTTTCAATCACCGAAATGCCGCCCTTGTCCCATGGCTGGATTGTCACCGTGCGGCTGTCGGGCACGGCAACGGAGGCCATCTGGCTGATGGGCGTTGGGGTGCCGTAATAGTCGCCCTTGATGCCGTCCACCAGAGCGGTGGAGGCGCGGCCCGTACGCAGCTTGGAAAAATCGCGTTCCTGTGCGGCAAGGGCCTTTTCCATACGGTCTTCGGCGTCCAGAAGGATGCTGTCTATATCCATCAGTATTCTCCTTGGGGGGGCTCAGTTCTGAACGATGGTGCCTACGGACTCGCCAGTGACGGCGCGGCAGATGTCGCCGCCAAACATGCGGCATACGATGATGGGCACGTTGTTGTCGCGCACAAGGGCAAAGGCCGTGGCGTCCATGACGCCCAGATGGCGCGCCAGTGTTTCGTCATAAGTGATGCTGTCGTACTTGACGGCATCGGAATATTTGTTGGGGTCTTTGTCGTAGATGCCGTCAACCTTGGTGGCCTTGATGATGGCGTCGCACTTCAGTTCCATGCCACGCAGGGCGGCGGTGGTGTCAGTGGTGAAGTAGGGGTTGCCGGTGCCTGCGGCGCAGATGACCACGCGGCCCTTTTCCATATGGCGCAGGGCGCGGCGGCGAATAAAAGGCTCGCACACTTCCTGCATGGTGATGGCCGAAAGCACGCGCGTGGGGTAGCCCAGCTTTTCCAGCATGTCCTGCACGGCCAGCGCGTTAAGCACTGTGGCCAACATGCCCATGTAGTCGGCGGACGAACGTTCCATGCCCTTGGCCGAGCCGGAAAGCCCGCGAAAAATGTTGCCCCCGCCAATCACAAGGGCCATTTCCACGCCCATTTCGAGCACGGTGCCGATTTCACGGCAGATAGTGGCTACGGTTTCGGGGTCAATGCCGGTCTTGTTTTCTCCGGCCAGGGCCTCGCCGCTCAGCTTGAGCAGCACGCGCTTGTATTTCAGTGTGGGCATGAGTCCGCCTTGGTAAAGGCTGAGGTGTTGCGGGCTTTCGCCGGACGCAGGAAAAGGGCTGGGCTTTTGGCCCCGCCCCAAAACGAAAGAATTGTAACAGAACTTGCGCGCAGCTCAAAGTGTTTTTGCATCTGCAGTCCCGGCAGGGTTGAACTGCCCTGAGCAGATGCAGCTGGCGCAGTCTGGAAACGGCGATTACGCCTGTTTGGGCCATTCCTCAACGGTAAATGGCAGGCTTTGGGCCATCTGGGTCAGAGCCTCGCGCGCCTCTCGCTCTCTGTGAGGTGAAAAGATAACCCGCAGCAGGGCGGTCTTGTTTTCAAGTACGGTAAAATAGGCGATGTGCTCATAGGCTTCGAGCAAAAAGCGGAAGAGCCCCGTATGCTCCGGCGCAATACGCACCAAAAGGCTGGCGCTGCGCGTTGGCGGCGGTAGTGCGGGAGCCGGTTTGCGCCTTTCGCGCAATGAAGGCGGCCAGGAAGCGGAACCCCGTGCGCGCGGCATCAGTACAACCCGGCCCAGCGGGCCAGAATCACCAGCCCGATGCCAAAGGCAATGGTGAGAAAATAATTCTTTGACCACCACGCAACCAGCAGCGAGGGCAGGGCCACCATCAGAAACAGGTTGGAAGGCCCAGCGTTGAAATGCCCTTCGTAAAAGAACACGTCCGGCCCCACCAGGGCGGCCATGACGGCAACGGGCACAAAGGACAGCCAGTGCCGCAGCAGCGGGGGCAGGCTGTCGCCTTTCAAAAAGGTGACAGGCAGGATCTTTGGCAGAACCGTAACCAGAACACTGCCAAGCAGGCAGAGCATCAGGGCCGCATGGGTGCTGAACCATCCGCTTTCGTTCATGATTCGGCCTCCTCTGTGCGCTGTGTGTTCAGGCTCGCTGCTTCGCAGTCTTTGGCGGGTGTGTGCTCTGCGCAGGCAAGGTCAAGGGGCGCGCCCTCGTGCTGCGCCTTGCGCACCAGCAGCCATGTGCCAAGGCTTGCGCCCAGCACCGTGGCAACGGCAATATTCCACTGGGTCATGCCCGCAGCCTTGAGGCTGATGGAAAGCGTGGTGGTAAAGAGCGCCACCAGCACATGCAGGCGGCTGACGCACTGCGGCACCAGCAGGGCCAGAAACATGGCGGTGAGCGCATAATCAAGACCCAGCGGCTTGACATCACTCACCAGTTCTCCGCAGAACGCGCCGATGGCCGCGCCGGAAACCCAGCCCAGCTGCGCGGTCTGGTTGCAGACAAAGAGCGTGGTGAGGCTGCGCTGCCAGCCGTTCTGAAAAGCTGTGACGTGGACGGCAAAGGTTTCATCCGTGAGGCCGAGGCCCAGCAGAAAGCGTTGCCCGCGCGGCAGGCCCGCCAGCCAGGGGGATTCGGCGGCGGATTGCAGCAGATAGCGCAGGTTTACGATAAACACCGCCGCCATGATGGAGAGCGCGCTTGCGCCAGCGCCCCACATGCCCGCGAACACGAACTGGCCGGAGCCGGAAAACATGAGCACGGACATGGCGACAGCCAAAGAGGGCGGGATGTTGTTCTTGACGGCAAGAACCCCAAAAGCGAAGCCTACGGGCAGGTAGCCCAGCACAATGGGCAGGGCGCGCCGCAGGCCCTCCGCCAGGGGGGAAGCGGAAGATATGCCGGACATGTCATAACCTCGATAAAAGTAAGACAATGAGGCTACGCCCTTTGCCCCTGGCTGGCAAGCCGGAGCCGGGTCTTGGTTCCAAGCACGGCGGATGGCGGGAGTTCGGCTGATTCCCGTCTGGCATGAGGCAAGCAGAAGCAATGGAGAAGGCAATGCGGGGTGTTTCGGTTGCAGCCATCCATCCTCGAAGCGAAATTTGCCTGCCTTCGTGAGAAGGGGCGCGGGGCAGACTCCACGAAGGCAGGCAAACTGTTATGGCTCTGTGCTGCAAATATGAATCGTCAGCACCACGTTTTTTGTGAGATCTTTACCACCAGAACAGGGGATACCTCTTGCGGGCGGCGAGATTGTTGGCCGCATAGGCCAGGGCCAGCATGCAGATGGCCCCCGCTCCGCAGGGCAGGAGTACGTACCAGTAGCCAAGGCTGTGGATACCGGGGCCGCCGATGACGGCGATAAGGGCCGTTGCACCCCCAGGAGGATGCAGGGTCTGCGTTGCGTGCATGAGGGCAATGGCTGTGGAAACAGCAAGGCCCGAGGCCAGCACCGGATTATCGCTGAACAGGAGCTGGCAGGTCACGCCCACAAGCGCGGAAAGCACGTGCCCGCCCACAAGATTGCGGGGCTGGGCCAGCGGGCTGTGGGGCGCGCCAAAGGCAAGCACGGCGGACGCGCCGAACGAGCCGATAAGCAGGGGCAGATTCCACTCTTGCGAGCAGAGCTTTTCAAGCAGCGCAAGGCTGATTATGGACAGACAACTGCCTGCCCACGCCCAGAATATTTCATTCCAGTCGGCCCTGGGCGGGGCCATTGTGCCTGCCCGCAGGCGGCGCAAAACACGCATCATTGGCATCCTCGTTACTAGATGTTGTGAGAGTCGCGGTTGTGAAGCCGTGCTTCCCTGGTTGAATGGGCTGGCTGTCTATATCCGGGCCATGGCAAGAAAGGCCGCGTGCAGGGCGGCAAGCAGGGCAATAAGTGTTGGGCCTGCCCAGGCCTGCGTGCCGTGCATGCCGTAGCAGGTTATGGAGAGCGCCTTTTGCGGGCATACAGCTATACAGTCGCGGCACAGATTGCAGTCCGCATTGGGGCCTGATGTCGTCATGGGATCGCCCATGGCGTCCTGACGGCATACCCGCACGCAGGCCATGCAGCGGCGGCAGGGGCCTGTGCGGCGCACGCGCCAGGGGGTAATGCGCCCAATCCACTTTGCCAGCAGCCCCAAGGGGCAGAGGCCCCGGCAGTAGGCGGCGTATCCGGCTTTGCGGCTGACCAGCAAGGATACCGGTACAGCCAGCAGTCCAAGCAATAGGCCGCAGGCAAGGGCCGCTTCCAGCGGCGCACCCGAAAAACGCAAGAGCAGGGGAACGGCAAGGGTCAGGCCCAGCATGGCGAGCCGCAGATATGGCAGCCACTTGGGCGCACGTCTGGGAATAGGCGGAGCAACATTACCGGAATCGGTGTTAGCGGAGCCGGAATTTTTTATCGCAGTCAATCCACGCGGGCCACCGGCGCAGGATTTTGCGGCGCTGGCATCCCACACGCCAAAGTAGCAAAGATGGCTGCACCAGGCTGCGCCAGCAATCAGGGTGGAAAAACCGAACAACCCCAGCATGAACCAGCCGCCGCCACGATAGAGGGGCGCAGCGGCGATCAGCCCCGGAACAGGCAGATGCAGTTGCCCGCTGAGAAGAAAGCGGCTTTCCAGAGCGAGCCCAAGGACAAGCTGGGCGAAAAAGACCAGTGAAAAAAGCCGCCACAGGCGCATTCTGACCTGCGGAACCTTTTTGCCGCTCAGCCATCCGGCTGCGCAGGCCGCCCAAATACCCGCCAGCGCAAGTTGCAGTGATCCCCATTGGGGGAAAAACCGTTCTATAACCAGCAGCTGCGGCATCATAAGCCAGACCGGCAGCAACAGACCAAGGCAAAGGAGCAGCGCGGCCAGTTGGGTGCGTGCGGTCGTGTCGCCTTTATGGTAGCGGTGTCGTGCGGATTCGCGCAGCAGGGGCAGGGCGGCAAGCGCCGTCAGCAGGGCTACGCTCAGCAGGATAACAGCCAGCCTGTGCCACGGTTCGCCCATGAACATGCGCATTTGTACAAACTGGGCCGCAGCCCATATCCAGCGGGCGGCCAGCAGGGGCAACACCAGCAGCAGGAGCAAACGCACCCATGCGGCGCGGCCCCAGGCAAGCAGGGCCAGTGCAAGGCAGGCGGCAGCTAGACCGGGCTGTCCGCTGCGCCAGAAGTGCGCTCCGGCAGGCAGCAGGGCCAGAAAAGAAGGCAAGGGGATAAGGCGGGAAGCTCCGCGCATGTCAGACTTCCTTTACTTTCGGCATGTTATGGCGCTACTACGCGCCGCCGTGCATGGGGTGAGGCGTTTATTTGGGCAGTTTGCGCTTGCCCACCAGATCCACAATATCAATGCGTACCACGCCTGTGCGGGCAAGGGCCGCATCCGGCGTGGGCGTGGGGCAGAGGGCGGCGTAGCGCACTGCCAGGGCATCAAGGGCAAGGCCCTTTTCCGCCGGGTCATCCACAATCACGGCGCGGCCTGTGCCGCACAGCGATTTGTAATAGGTCGTGGATTTTTCCCTGTGGATGGTCACATCCGCGCACAAGGTAAAGGCCACATTGGGGTTGCGGCGGATGCAGTCCAGCTTGTGGCCTTCAAGGGCGCAGTGGATATAGATGCAGTTGCCCTGGCGCACAAAGTTGAGCGGAATCGCATAGGGAAATTCCCCGTCGTGCATGGCAAGGCAGAGGTCTTCAGCAGTGGAAAAAACTTCATCAAAAAATGCCGGGTCAAGGCATTCGCGGTTCTGTTTGCGCATTTGCGGCTCCTGATGCTGGTCTGCTGGCTGGTTACAGCGAGGTATTGCTGCCGATGGGTTCCGGCATGGATAAAATGTCTGTGGCAAGGCAAGGGGTTTGCCGCACAGGGACATTGGCAGTGTATTTTTGCAGGCTGCGTTGCCAGTGTAGCCGCGCCGCCGTGAGATCTGTCGCGTCCGGGTGGCGCTCTGCCTCGCGCAGGCGGGCCAGACGCTCGGGGCTCAGGGGATGACCGCCCTTGCGCTGCGATGCGGCAACCACCTGCGGATTGACCCGGCCCTGGCACAAGAATCCATCAACTACCGTATTGCCGCCAGCCTGTAAAATTTCATGTGTTGCAGCCACGCAGCGGCGGGCGTGGTCTGAATGGGGCCATGCGCCCAGCGTGCCGAAAAAAAATACGTGCTTGCCGCGTACACGCTCCATGTAGCGCAGGGCGCGGGCATCTGGCAGGCCTTTGCGCACCCAGAAGCCCAGGGCCAGTATATCAAAGTCATCCGGCTCAGGGGCGATGCGCACGGGAAAGCAGGGCAGGCCCGAGGTGTCGGCCAGAGCCTCAGCCACTCTGCGGGTATTGCCCGTACAAGAAGAATAAACAATGCAAGCGTTCATGCTGATCCTGGAAATTTGTTTTGAGAATTTTCATTCTCATCGCGTTTGGAGCGCTCTCTGGCGAGCGCGCACTCATAAAGGCGGTGCTGCCTGAGTGGCGGCATCTTCACTACATAACGGTCAAAGCTGCGCCTGCGGCCGACAGAGTGGTATCAAAATGAAATGAATCTATGCTTCTGCCCTTTCGCGCAGGGCGTTGGCATCAAGCAGAATGATGCGGCGGCGATCGCGGTCAATGAGACCGGCTGATGTCAGGGCACTGAGCTCCCGGCTCAAACTCTCGCGGCTTATCCCCATCTGTCGGGCAAGGGTTTCCTGGGTAACGCCCATGCTCAGGGTGGCACTTTTTTCCATTTTTGCACGGTGCAGCAGCCACGCCGCTACCCGGCCCGAAACGGAAATGCGACCCTGCGACCCCGCAATCTTGTTGATGAACAGGCGCTGGCGCAGGCTCATGGCCGCCAGCATGGCGACCCCCAGGGCCGCATCGTTGCGCAGGGCTTCAAGCAGTGCCTTGCGTTCCAGCCGCAAAACTACGCCGTTCTGCACGCCGATGGCCGTTGCGGGCAGGCCTTCTTCATAAAAAAGCACCCCTGCGTCCAGCATTCTGCCGCAACGCACAAGGTGCAGCACACATTCCTTGCCCTGAGCCGAGTGGCGGCACAGTTTGACCATGCCCGAGAGCAGCAGCATGGCATCGGCAGTGGCTTCGCCTTCGCGAAAAAGTGTCGTGCCCTGGCTGAATGGCTGCACACGGGCGTGCAGTGCCAGCTTTTGGCGTTCAGTATCCGACATGGCCGCAAAGGGGCCGGTTTGCAAGGCAGCATGGATGGTTTGCAGGTCGCTGTTTTCCATCTTGTCTCCCCTCAGACCGCAGCATGTGTGCGGGCGGTCTGGTATTGCAGTTTTGCTTACGTCTGAACGGAACGCCTCAGTGCCATGGCTGACAGTAAGGCCTGTTGTCAGCAACACTGGCAATACACCAGAAATGCCCGGGATGTTCTGTGACCGAGATCACAAAAACTTGCAATTCAAAGCCGCATTTCAGGCTCAATCAAAGCAACATGCTGTATGTTAAGGTGATTTTGGAACAGGGGGCAAATGAAATGAATTAATTGCTCCGCAAGGACGTTCCCGAAAATCCTTGCCACGAAATGCGAGCAGGCAGGTTTTTGGCTGGTGTAAGCGAGCATTTCAAGTGCTAAAGGTTATAGAGGCTGCAATCTGCGGGAAATGTGCGGCCTTTGCATAAAGCGCAAAGCCTCGGCGCAGAAGCCGGAATATTCCGACTGCCGCGCCGAGGCCTGAATGTGCAGATTGGCAGAAGCGCTTACTTCTTGCCGCCCTTCTTGGTGCTCTTTTTGTTGCTCTTGGCAGGCTTGGAGGGCGCTGCCGGAGTAGCTTCGGGCTTGGTTTCAAGCGGTGTTGCCGCAGCTGCGGGTTCCGTTGCCGGAGCTTCCGCTACCGGAGCGGTATTGGCTTCGGCAGGGGCTTGCACAGGGACTTCCACAGGAGCCTCAGCCTTGGTTTCCTCGGCTTTGGGCGCGGCGGGAGTCTCTGCCTCAGGTGCCGGAGCCGCCGCTTCCGCCACAGGGGCGGCAGGGGCTTCAACCTTGGCTTCTTCAGCCTTGGTTTCCTCAGCCTTAGCTTCTTCAGGGGCGCGGCCAGCAGCGGTCACGGATGCACGGGGGCCAGGTTCGGCCACGGGAGCGGCGGGTTTTTCCGGCGCGCCTTCAATGGCGGGCTTCTTTTCCGGCGCAGGGGCTTCCACCACAGAGCCGTCTGCCAGCACCAGCGAAAGGGCGTGGGCCGGGCAGGCTTCCATGCAGGCGGTGATGCGCTTGCCGTTTTCCATGCGCCATGCGCGGCACATGTCGCAGCGCACGGCCACTTCGCGGCGGGCGCGCTGGGCCAGGGTTTCACCATCGTCGCCATCCACGGAGGGCATGCCGATGGTGTCAAGGGTGATGGTGCCGTAAGGGCATGCAGCGATGCACATCTTACAGGCAACGCAGTATTGTACGCGCATGATGATGCGGCCATCGGCATCCTGCTGCAATGCGCCGGTGGGGCACACGTTGGCGCAGGGCGCGTGGTCGCACTGGTGGCAACGCACGGTGGTCTTGAAGCCTTCGGCCTTGACCACCTGTACGCGCGAAACCAGTTCGTCGCGGTGTTTCATGGCCTCTTTAAAGCTCATGCCGTGGTGGGCGGCAATGCAGGCCACTTCACAGCGGCGGCAGGCGCGGCATTTGTCGGGTACGACCTGGATATGTTCAGTCATGGTCCGTTTCCTCGGATGCAACGTGCAGGGCCATAAGCGTCATCCCATGACCCCCGTTGAAGTGGATGTTTTCGCCGCCGCAACTGGGGCAGACGAAATGCCGTTGCGTCAGGCTGAATTCATGTCCGCACTGATTGCAGGTACAGGCCAGGGGCGCGCAGGCAAGCGTAAGCTTTGCGCCCTCGGCAAGGGTTCCTTCCGCCAGCAGTTCAAAGCAGGCGGTGAGCGTTTGCGCTTCCACGCAGGCAAGCAGGCCCAGTTCGCACTGGAACTCCACGATACGGCTGACCGGAGATTCCGGGTGCGCCTTATTGTGGTCTTCCACAGCCTTGATGGCCATGTTCAGCAGTCCCTGAACCAGCGTTGCCTCATGCATGGATCAAACTCTCCGACCCTTCGCGCCTAGCGTTCGGTGCAGGAAACGCATGGGTCGATGCTGTTGGTTATCAGCGCCACATCGGCCACCTTGCAGTCACGCATCATGACGCCCAGAGCCTTCCAGTTCATGTAGGAAGGCACGCGCCATTTGAGGCGCGAGGGCATATCCGTGCCATTGGTGCGGATGTAGTAGAACACTTCGCCGCGCGGGGCTTCGGTGCGGGCGCAGGCCTCTGCCGTGCGGATCTGGCGCATGGGGGCGGTGACTTCGCCCTCGGGCATCCTTTCGATGCATTGGCGGATGAGGCTGAACGATTCAAATATCTCGTGCAGCCGTACCATGGTGCGTGAGTTCACGCAGCAGCCGTGCTCAAGAACCGAGTTGAAGTTCAGCTTGCCGTAGGCGGCGTAGGGCGAATCCTTGCGCACGTCGATGGCAACGCCGGAACCGCGGGCCACGGGGCCAACCACGCCAAGGTGAACAGCGTCTTCCTTGGGCAGCAGGCCAAGGCCCTTGGTGCGGCCAAGAACCATGCCGTTGGTAGCGTAGATTTCGCGGATTTCATCCACCTGCGGTTCAACCTTGGCAAGGGTCTTGAGCATGTAATCCAACAGATCGGGCGTGACATTGTATTTTACGCCGCCGATACAGTTGGCCGCCAGGTTCATGCGGTTGCCGTAAACGGTTTCCTTGAGGTCCTGCATCATTTCGCGCACTTCCATCACGTGCATGAACAGCGACTTGAAGCCGATGATATGCGCCTGAATGGCGGTGTTGAAGAGATGCGAGGCAATGCGCTTGATTTCTTCGGCCACCACGCGCAGGTAGCAGGCGCGCTCGGGAATGGTGATGCCGAGCACGTTTTCCACCACCATGCTGTAGGTGAAGGAGTGGCTGTTGGAGCACAACGAGCACACGCGTTCGGTAAGGGTGACGTTCTTGACGAGATTGCGCTGGGTAGCCATGGCTTCCATGCCGCGGTGCACGTGACCGGAGGTCAGCTCCACGTGGCGAACCGTTTCACCCTCCACCGTGAGGTGGAAATATACCGGTTCCTCGAGGGCCACGTGTACGGGGCCCAGAGGCATGGTGAAGGTGTTACTCATGGTTGCGCTCCTTGTCATTGAGAATGCGTTCCCAGAGGTCGGTGGTGCAGGCCCCGTTCATCATGATGGACAGGGGCACGGCCTCGTTGAGAATGCCTGCGTCAAGCTCTTCATCCAGAAACAGGCGCGTGGGATTGGGGTGGCCTGTAACCTGAATGCCGTAAAGTTCCATCATTTCCCGTTCGTGCCAGTCGGCATTGGCAAACAGGGGGGTAATGGAGGGCACGGTGGGCCATTCGCCGTTAAGGGTCACGGTCATGTTGTAGACCACGCCGTCCAGCTCAAAGTGGTAGCAAACTTCCTGCATGGGTTCGCTGAGCTGGCGGCGGTTGTAAGCGGTGGTCATGCACAGACGCGCCTTGGCTTCGCTCATGATGGCGGCGGCATCCTGCAACATGCGGGGCGTACCCAGCCTGAACCAGTGAAAAGCGTTACCGAAGCTATCCGTGCTGTGGTGTACGGCGTCGTCTTCGGTACACAGGGCTGAAAGCCCCTCGATGACTTTGGCGTTGCCGTTAATTGTCTCTTGCATATGTTCTCCGCGGGTATGAACCGCTAATCCTTGGTGGGAGCGGCAGAAGTGACGCTGGTCGCCGCTGCCTCGCCGCTTGCGGCAGGCAGAACGCAGGCATTGCGTTTGGCGTCCTCAAGCTGGCGGCATTTGGGGCAGAGCCTGCGCGTCAGATCCCTGTCGATTTCATCATTATAGGCATAGAGCTTTTCGGCCAGCTTTTTGGGCAGGGGGCGCATAAGCTCGCCGCAACCGGCGCAGGGTTCGTAGCGAATCGTCTGCTGTTCGATGCGGTTGAATTTTTCCGATTCCGGATGCGCGGTGTGCCAGTCGGTCGTGATGCTCATGGCCCCGGTGGGGCAGTAATGGCGGCACGAGGCGCACAGGCAGCAGGAGTTTTGCCATATGGTGATGGTAAAACCCTTGCGGTCAGGCAGCGGCGAGATGTTGATGGCCCCTGCCGCGCACGAGTGACGGCAGATGCCGCAGCCCATGCACAGGTCGGGATCCACAACAGCCTTGCCGCGCAACCTTTCGGGGGTGAAGGTTTCGCCCAAGGGGAAGGGGTCGGTACTTGGACCTTCCAGCAAATTGCGGAACAGAACTTTTAGAAAGCCCGCCATATCACTCCTCCACGCCCAGTTTTTTCAGCCAGATGGAACGCGCCAGCACCACAGCCTCAAGAATGGCCTGCGGGCGAGGCGGGCAACCGGGCACGTTGACGTCTACCGGGATGTAACGGTCCAGCGGGCCTTCAATGGAATAGCCTTCGCGGAACACACCACCCGAGATGGGGCAGATGCCCACCGCCACAGTGACCTTGGGTTCGGGAATTTCGTTCCACACTTTAAGCACGCGGTCGCGCACCCTGGTGGTCAGAGGGCCTGTTACAAGCACAATGTCTGCATGGCGGGGGCTGCCGCAATAGCGGCAACCCAGACGTTCCACGTCGTAGCGAGGAATGCATGCGGTGGTGGCCAGTTCCACGTCGCAACCGTTGCACGAGCCAGCGTTGATGCGGAAAAGCCACGGCGACCGCACGGAGAGTTTTTTAAGCATGTTATCCAGCGACACGTCGGCCTCCTTACATCACCCAGACCAGTATAAGGCTGCACAGCGCAAGCGCCGTGGGCACAGTTATGTAAAAGCGAAAGGCCTGGTCGATGCGGAAGCGCCCTGTGGCCGATTTGACCAGCGTAAGCGAGACCAGCATGAGGCCAAGGCACTTGAGCAGGAACCAGACCAGATTCACCAGCCATATGTCAGATATGGTGCCGGGGAAGAAAAGCGCAACCCCCAGGCCCAAAACTACAAAGGTCTTGAGCGCGGACGTGATCTGGAACAGGGCCAGCAGGGGACCGCCGTATTCCAGCAGCGGGCCTTCAATCAGTTCAGTTTCCGCCTCGGGGATATCAAAGGGCACAACGCCCATGGTGCCGGGCAGGAAGATCAGATAGGCCAGCAATGCGGGGATCATGGTCGGGTTGAACCCGAAGGAACCCACCTGCTGCTGCATGGCGACGATCTTGAGCAGCGAGAATTCCGCGCCCCAGGCACCGCCGCTCAGCACCTTGCCCGTAAGCATGGCGACAGAGAGCAGAATCATGAGCAGCGGCGTTTCATAGGCCAGCATCAGCATCATTTCGCGCGAGAAGCCCACAGCGCCGTATGGCGAACTGGAGGCGGAGCCGCCCAGCATGATGGCCATGGCCGGGATGGGCAGCAGGTAGAAGATCACCAGCAGGTCGCCCATGTTGAACAGGCCGTTGAACACGCCGGGGATCGGTATGAAGGCCGCGCACACGGCCATACCCGTGAAACCGAACACCGGGGCCATCAAAAAGGCCGAGCGGCAGGCGGTTTTGGGGATAAGGGTTTCCTTGGTCAGCAGCTTGGCTATGTCGAGCCAGGGCTGGATCAGCGGGGGGCCGACGCGGCGCTGCAGCCGCGCCTCGACCCGGCGGTCAAGTCCTTTGAAGAACATGGCCACCAGCAGGGCAAAGGCCCCGCCGGGGAAGATGCACATGTGCAGTATGGCAAGCAGGGTGTCGCTCATCAGCGGTTCTCCTTGGCGGGCTTATTGCCGCCCATAAGGCCGAGGATTTCCCCGAAAATGCTGGAGGGCTTCATGCGGCTGGTGGACGTTTCGACCGGCAGACCGCAGGTATGGACGTCAATTTCGCGCAGGCGGGTAAAGCGCAGCACGAACCAGCGTCCGCCAGCAAATGCAAGGGCCATCATGACGAACATGCCTGTGGCGTTCCATGCGCCGGGGCCGGAAAGCACGCCGGACAGGCCCACGTTGAGCGGCATAAAGCCGTATTCAGCCAACACGTTGTTGATGGGCCCAAGAGCCAGGCCGGGGAATACGCCCGTGATCACGCAACCGGCAGCAAGAATGCCCATGGGCGCGCGCATGATCAGCGGGGCCTCATGCACATCGTGCAGGTTGGGTGAGGGTTGGCCCAGGAATGCCGCATGCATGAACTTGGCGATGTAGGCCATGGTCAGCACGCTGCCGATCAGGGAGAGCAGCGCCAGGAAGGGCTGGCCCGCTTCCATGAGGGCATGGTAGATAAGCCATTTGGACGAGAATCCGCTGGTGGGCGGTACGCCCACAACCGAAAGCCCGGCAATGGCGAACATGGCAAGGGTAAAGGGCATCTGGCGGCCAATGCCGCCAAGGTCTTCCAGCGTTTCCCTGTGGGTGGCAAACATGACTGCGCCGCACACAAGGAACAGCAGGTCTTTGAAGAACACGTGGTTGATCACGTGCAGCATGCCGCCCGCGTAACCCAGCGCGCCGCCAGCGGCAACCGCCAGCACCATGTACCCAAGCTGGCTCACCGTGGAATAGATGAACACAAGCTTGATGACGTTGGTTCGCAGGGCCTGCACGGCAGCCATGATGATGGTGATGCCGCCGATCCACATGGCAACGGTGCTGATGATGTTTTGCTCCATGCCGCCCAGCACGCCAGCCAGCATAAAGCCGCCGCCCATGAGCATGAATAGCTTGATGAGGCCGAGGATGGCACTCTTAAGCAGCACGGACGAGATGTAGCCGGAAACTGGCGTGGGGGCCAGGGCCGGGTGCATCTGCCAGTCAATGCGGAAGGGCAGCTGGGCCGCCTTCATCAGGAAACCGGCAGCCAGCAGGGCCATGCCGAGCCATGCCGCGCCGTGGGGAATGTAGGGTGCGGCACCCGTGAGCAGTGTGGCGTTGAAAGGCGTTAACGGCCCCACAACGCACAGGCCCAAGAAGATGAAGCCCGCGCCGAACACGTTAAAGATAAAGTACTTGAAGGCCTCGCGGAGCGAGTCTTTGTCGCCCTCATGGGCAATGGCCAGATACAGCGTCCACGAACTCATGATTTCCCAGAACAGGAAGAAGCTCAGCATGTACTGGCTGGCGGCCATGCCGACCAGGCCGCCGCACATGGCGGTAAAGGCGCAGTAGAAGCGCCACTGGCGGTGGCTGTGTTCCATGTAGCCAAGGGCATAGGCCATGTTGACCGCGCCAAGCACAGGAACCAGCAGGGCAAAGCAGAAGGAAAGCGTATCCAGATCGCGGCCAAACAGGATGACCAGCAGCGCGGTAAACAGCATCACGCCCACGCTGGCCCATCCGGCCTTTTTGCGGTCACGGTAGAACAGGGCGGGCAGCACTGCGCCAAACACGGGAACAACCACGAAGATGGGCCAGGACACATTCATGGCCAGGAGCACATCGGGGTCGTTGAGGTTGGGCGTAAAGCACATGGAGGCCACCGGCACCACAAGGTTCATGGCGAGCTGCGGGGCAAGACCCATGATGACGCAAATGCCCGCCAGAATGATCAGGCCGATCTGCATGCTGCGCGGCGCTTCGGTCACGGCGGGCAGGTCGGCGGGGCGTTCTTCGAACACAAGGGTTTTCAGAATGCGCGTGTAGTAGATCAGGCCCACCAGCGAGCCGCCCAGAATCAGGGCCGCCAGCCAGATGTGCCCGGCGGTGGTGGCCGCCTGAATCATCAGGAACTTGCTGTAGAAAGCGCCAAACGGCGGCAGGCCCATGATGCTCACAAGCCCGATGCCCATGCATGCAACGGTCACGGGCATCTGGCGGCCAAGGCCGCGCAGATCTGCAAGCTTGCGGCTGCCCGCGCGCATGATGAGAGCGCCGGCTCCAAGGAAGAGCAGGTCTTTCATGATGGCGTGGTTGAGCATGTGCCACAGCGCGCCGGTGGTCGAAAGCCACGTGCCTACGCCGAGCACCAGGGCGATTTCACCAATCTGCCCGAGGGTCGAATAGGCCAGCATGCGTTTGATGTCGTCCTGGCGCAGAGCCATGATCTCGCCAAAGATCAGGGTTGCCGCGCCCATGGCCACAAGGCCGGTGCCCAGCCAGGAAAGACCGAACAGGCCGGGCATGCCCATGATCATGGGCCGCATGAGCAGCACTGCCACTATGCCGAACACGCCCATCTTGGTGATGATACCCGAAAGGGGACCAGACACCGAGGAAGGCGCGGCGGGGTGGGCGTCAGGCAGCCAGGAGTGCAGGGGCACAAGGCCCATCTTCACGCCAAAGCCAGCCAGGCAGAGCACAAACGCGCCCTGCATCAGCCCGAACGAAAGCGAAGGATCGCCCAGCAGCAGAAGGCCGGGCAGCATGAACAGCGCACCGCCCGCGCACATTACATAATATTTGAGGCCAGCATTGTAGGCGCTACGGTTGTTCTCATGCACCACCAGAAAGTAGGAGGCGAAGGTCATGAGTTCCCAGTAGCCGTACATGCTCGCCGAGTCGGCGGCGGAAACAATGCCCGCCAGCGATGCGAATGTCAGCAGCAGGAAGAACCAGTAGCGGCCCTGGCGTTCGTGGATATAGCTCAGCGAGTAGATGCTGACCACCAGACCCACAACGGCGATCATAACCAGGAAGAGTTTGGCCGTGGGGCCCGCCGGGGTGGCGATGGTGGTCGCCAGCGCCAGAGCGGAGAAGGCCACGCCCACCAGGGGCGCGCGGTCGAACTTTGCCAGGAATGCGATGCCGGTCAGGAACGCACCGGCGTAATAACACCAGTATGCCGGGTGCGTTGCCGAATGCGGAACAGCCACATTGTAGGAAGAAGCGAACAGTTCGGTGATGGGGCCTCTGAACAGGCCCAGCAGTGCCACAACTACCGCGAGGCCCAGCATCACAACGACATTGCCGGAAGGCGCTGCCCATGAAGCCGGGGTTTCTTCGCCTGTGGTGTCCAGCACGGCAATGCGCACTGCTTCCACATGCAGCCAGATAAGAACTGTGGTGGCGAGGGCCATGCACAGGAGCGCCGCCATGGCGCCGGGCATGCTGTCCAGAATGCCAGAACTGATGAACATGCGGGCTTCAGGCACCAGGAAGGGCGAACCGCCCACCGCAGCCAGCATGCCAAGGCCGAAGCAGGCTGCTGTCCAGGGTTGACGTTTGCCAGTGGCGCGCAAATCCTGCAGCTGCACCGGTGCGTTGAGCGCCGGGGGGGTCAGCCGTGAAAGGGCGGCCCAGGCTAGCAGCCGTGCGGCTGCCTGGAACAGCACAAAAAGCCACAGGCCCGTACTGTTGATGCCGCCGCTTGCTCCAAGACCCAGGCAGAAAATGCCTGCATCATGCAGCGAACCCCATAGGATCAGGCTGCGGGGATTGTTGCGCTGTCGCACGGACTGCGCCGCGCCATACAGCATAAGGGCCATGCCCACGAGAAGCGGCACAAGAAAGCCGCCTGCCGAAAACAGTGATTCCGTCATAGTTTGCCCCGTGGTTTGCGGGTCTCTCGGATGTACCCGGCGGATCAACCCGGTCAAGTCCGGGCCGCACTTCCTAAATGGCATCGTGGTATCACCACCATACCATGTCGTGAAAAAATGATCTTAAAAAGTTTTTTTGGCTTAGCCCACTTTGCAAACCGTTGCAAGCAACAACTCTTCCAAGAAGAACAGGTAGATTGCAAAAAATGGTATCAAAATGGGTAATGTGAGGGTGGGAGCAATAAACGGTTTGCTATTTGCGCGATTTTGGGAGGCTGTGAAATCGGTATGTTAGTCTTGATTTAACTGGTTGCACAAACAAATTGTGCAAAAAAGCGCTAATGCATTGTGCAACGTTGTGAAATTCAATGACAACGACACGTTAAAATGTGATTTTTTGAACTACCGCTAAAATGGGATGATCGCGCAAAAAAGGAAGTAATACAAATTTAAAAAACGTGTTAAAATTGCGCTGGAATTGATAACAATTCCATTGCGCGCAGTCACCTTTTTTGTGATTTATTTTACCAGTGTGTGGGCGGCACAAGAAATGTGAAATAAAATTTTGAAGCCGTGAAAAAAAAGAAAAAATTTTTTGAAGAGGAAAAAAGAGAGGGTAGAGCGGGCAAAAGCAGTGTTCTTTGGGTCGAATTTGCGACTGCCGAAAAACTCAAGAACTTGCTGCATCAGAGAAAAGGAAAACAGCATTTTGCACTGCAAAATGCATGTTATATGGAATGGTGCAAAGCTGATGTGGAATGTACTGCGCTATTCGTCACGCAGGCGGCGGGACATAAGATTGTGCAGCACCTCTTGAGGATCGCTGTCTTCATACAGGATGCTGTACACCGCGTCTGTAAGCGGCGCGTCAACTTCAAGCCTGCGGGCAAGCGCGTGAATGGCGGCTGTGGTTTTAACACCTTCGGCCACCATGCCAAGGCTGGTCGTGATATGTTCAAGCTTTTCACCGCGACCCAGCCGCAGGCCTACCTGACGATTACGCGAAAGGTCGCCAGTGCAGGTGAGGGTGAGGTCGCCAAGGCCGGAAAGCCCCATGAAGGTATGCGGCTGCGCCCCGCGGGCAACACCCAGCCGGCTCATTTCTGCAAGCCCACGGGTAATGAGCGCCGCGCGGCTGTTGTGCCCAAGGCCGAGGCCGTCGCAAACGCCAGCAGCTATGGCCATGACATTTTTGACCGCGCCGCCCATTTCAACGCCCATCACATCGGTGCTGGAGTAGCAGCGAAAGGAGTTGCCGGAAAATATCTGTCGCAGCAGGTGCCCCAGGGCTTCGTCCGCCGTAGCCAGAACCACAGCCGTGGGCAGACCGCGCAGAACGTCCGCCGCAAATGACGGCCCGGAAAGCGCCGCGTAGCGGGGTGCAAGATGCCCAAGGCTCTGCTCCGTCACCTCCGCGCACGTGGCGAGGTTTGCGGTTTCAATGCCCTTGGCGGCGTTTACCAGCACCACGTTTTTGCGAAAAAAGGAGGCGTTGGCGGCAAGCCAGCCCCGCAACTGCTGGCAGGGAACTGCCAGCACAACGATTTCCCGGCCCATGACAGCAGGGTCAGTGGTTGCGGCAAGGTTGGGATGCAGGGCAAAGCCCGGCAGATAGCGCGGGTTTTCGTGGCGCTTGCACACAGCCTCGGCCACTGCGGCATCGCGCAGCCAGAGGCTGGTCTTGTAGCCGTTTGTTGCCAGCAGGTGGGCCAGGGCCGTGCCCCAGCTTCCGCCGCCCGCAACGCAGATTTCAGGATTGGACATGGTCGGCTCAGAACCCCAGATTTGATTCCTGCCCCGGTTTGTCGGGCAGTCTGTCCGTGGGAATGGACGGAGTTTCCTTGCTTGTCAGGCGGTTGCTGCCTGAACCAAAGCGCACCAGAAACATGCCGCTGAAGCGCTGGTCTTTGTACACTTCAACGCGATACAGCCTGCCCTGGCGGTCAACAGAAAAGCGGGACTGAAAATCCTTGAGGGTCATGACCTCGCCGCTTTCGTCCTTGCGGCCGCTGTCATAACCAATGGCGTTGACGCGGTAGCCTTCCGCTGGCTGCACGAGCAGGCTTTTGGTCACTTCCAGCACCTGCCCGAAGGGGGCCTCGGTCTCCCGCCCGTCCACCAGCACCCGCATGCCCGTTATGCTGTGATCCATTTCGCGCCAGTCGGGTCGGATAAGCGTGATCATGCGGTTGCCATAGTGCACGCAGTACTGGCCTTCCTCGCCCTTGGCGCAGGGCAGCACTGCCATGATGGGCTTGGATGTGACGGCCTGCGCGGGAGCATCCTTGGAAAGCGGCAGCAGATTGATGGCCGGGCGCACGTCTTCCAGCGGCAAAAAAACTTTGTTTTCTGCAAAAGTAACGTCCAGCTTGTCCAGCAGGGCGTCGCGCACTCCCTCGGGCGTAAGCGCAAAGCCGCGCGTAAATTCCACTCCAGCCTGCGCAAGAAACGATTCCACCATCAGCAGATGGTAATATGCCCTTACTTCAACAGAAAATTCCTTGCTGGCTTCCAGCCCAAAGGCTGCCTTTCCCTGCCGCACGGCGTAATAGGAAAGGCTTCTGTCCATCTCGTGATCGCCCTCGGCAGTCCTGGTATTGTGAACATGCAGGGCGTGTTGCGGGGAGAGCAGCTTGCTGTTGGCTGATTCTGCGGCCTGCCGGGCCTCGGCGCCCAAATCCCCCATGAACACGCCGTCAAGCGCTTCCTGGTCAATGATCACAGACTGCCCCCAGCGGTTGGGGTTGCGCAGCTTGTCCTCAAAGGAGGGGCGGTAATACCCGCTGCCATCATGCAGGTTGAGCACCAGCGCCACGCGGGGGTGGCTTATGAGCTCCTGAATGCGGCGCACAGTGCCAAATTCGGGGTCGCGGTCGTCAAGTTTGGCAAACTTGCGGTTCATGTCGCCGTGCAGCCCGCGCGACCTTTTGATAATGCTGGGAAAATTGAGATTCGGCACCACCCACAACACGCCCTTGCGGATGGTGTAGTGCGTGGTCAGCAGGGTCGCGGCAGAAAATCCGCCCGGTTCGTCACCCTGAATGCCGCCAACCACCAGCACCACTGCCGAAGCCGGAGCCGCCATTTGCGCGGCGGCATTAGTATCGGCGTTTGCAGCAACACTGTCGTCAGTGCGCACAATTGCGGGGATGGCCTGCGCCAGTTCCGGCGCTTCGTCGCCCAACCGGACGGTTGTAAAGTCCAGCGTAAAGTTGCCGGGTGCCGCCACTGACGGAGCAGCCACAAAAAAACAGCACAGGAAAAAGAACAGAAGGGTTTGAAAACGGCTCTTGCCGCCGCAAAATATGCTGATGATGCGTGTGGTTTGTGTTTGCATGCCTGTGGTGTTTCGCGCTGAAGGTGCAGAGGATCAGTGACCGTATTTGCCTGCCAAGAACTACGCTATTCGGCAGAAAACGGCAAGATGAACGGGGTCTGAACGGGCAAGGCTGGGGCAACTGGCAACGTGATGTCATAAGGAATTTTGTGCGGCCATGCCTGCGCGGCGTCTGCACAAAATGTCATAGGTGGCAGCATGAAACAAAGGCGCGCTGCCGTGCCTGGTCTGAAAACCAGCAATCGGGCAGCGCGCCGTGAATGGTGCAGCCCTGTGATGGCTATCACAGATTCATACGCTTATTCCGGGTCAAAACCAATGTTGCTGATGGCGGTTTTCAGGGCCTGCATATCTACGGGCCCTGTTTCTTCAAAGCGCAGCTCTTTATCCTCAAGGTTGACCTGGGGATTGGCAACGCCAGATATTTTTGCCGCAGCTTTTTCTACAGCGGCCTTGCAGTGGCCGCAACGCATGCCATTGACTTTCAGGGTTTTCATCATATCCTCCATGCAGGAAAGAGTTTTCATTTTCATCTACAGCTTACTCGCCGCCATTCGGAATGACAAGTGGAGAACCCATGAGCACAACTACGGATAAAGCCTGCCCTTTGCGTTTTGACATCAGCGGCATGCACTGCGCTGCCTGCTCCTCGCGCATTGAGCGGGTAGTGGGACGCATGGAAGGGGTGGAAAAAATCAGCGTGAACCTAGCTGCGGCCAGTGCTGAAGTGTGGCCCGGCGATGGGCAGGACAGCGACTTGCAGCAAAGGATAATGGAGCGCGTGGCCACCCTTGGGTTCAGTGCGGCTCCCGCTGCGGATGATGACGTCCCCCGCCAATTTGAAGAAGGCAAAGCCAGAGCTGCGGCAGACATTCAGGCCCGTTTGCACCGTCTGCTGCCCATGGTTGCCTTTGCCGCACCTCTGCTGGTTATCTCCATGGGCCACATGCTCGGCCTGCCATTGCCGCAGGCGCTTGATCCGCACCTTTCGCCACGCGCCTTCATGCTGGCGCAGCTTGTACTCACTTTGCCCGTAGTGTGGCTGGGCCGCCATTTCTATGTGGACGGCATCAAGGCCCTCCTGCGCAAGGCCCCGGCCATGGATAGCCTTGTGGCCGTTGGCACGGGCGCGGCCTTTTTGTTCAGCCTTGGCAACACCCTGCTGGGGCTTGCCGGCAGTGAACCTATGACACGCGCCATGAACCTGTATTATGAATCCTGCGCCGTACTGCTGACCATGATTGAATTCGGGCAGTATCTGGAGGCCGTTGCCAAGCGTCGCGCCGGTGACGCCATGGGCGCGCTTATGAGCCTGACGCCGGAAACCGCTTTGCGGCTCAACCCTGCCGATGCCGCCGCTGCGCCGGAAGAAACGCCTTTGGCTCAGGTGCGCGTGGGAGATCATCTGCTGCTGCGCCCCGGCGGGCGTGTGCCCGTTGACGGCACCGTGCTGACCGGCAAAAGCGCTGTTGACCTGTCACTGCTCACGGGCGAATCCATCCCTGTGCCCATCGGGCCGGGGGACAAGCTGGCGGCGGGCAGTGTAAACGGCGAAGGCTCACTGACTTTTGTGGCTGACGCTGTGGGCGGCAACACCCGTCTTGCCCGCATCATAAAACTGGTGCGCGAGGCTCAGGGAAGCAAGGCTCCCATCGCCCGGCTGGCCGACAGGGTAAGCTTTTATTTTGTGCCCGCCGTCATGGCCATTGCCCTTGTGGCGGCCCTTGCATGGCTTGTGTTCAGCTCTGAACCCATTACAACGCCGCTGACGATTTTTGTGGCTGTGCTGGTCATGGCCTGCCCATGCGCCATGGGCCTTGCCACGCCCATGTCCATCATGGTGGGCACGGGGCGGGGCGCACAGCTTGGCGTGCTGATCAAGAACGGCGCTGCTCTGGAGCAGGCCGGGCACATCAGCGTGCTGGCCGTGGACAAGACAGGCACCCTCACCACGGGCAAACCCGTGCTGACTGGCGTGACCCTGCTGAGTGCTCCTGCGGGTATGGACGAAAATACGCTGCTGGGCATGGCCGCCTCGCTGGAGGCGCGTTCCGAGCATCCTCTGGCTTTGGCCCTTGTGGGGGCGGCCAGGGAGCGCAATCTGGCATCCCTCCCGGTGGATGATGTGCAGGTAGCGCCCGGCATGGGTATTTCGGGCCGGGTGAAGCTGGATGGCGTGGACTATGGCCTTGCCGTGGGCAACAGAACATTCATGACTGAGCGTGGGCTCTCCGTGTCGGAAGAAGCGCAGCAAAGGCTGGCTCTGTTGGCCGAGGCCGGGCAGACGCCCTTGCTGCTGGCTCTTGAAAACAATGGCAGCACAAGCCTTGCGGGTATTCTGGCCCTTGCGGACGCCTTGCGCCCCGAATCCGCCTCTGTGGTGGCGGCCCTGCGCGGCATGGGCGTGCGCGTGGTTATGCTGACGGGTGACAATGAGCGCACAGCAAAAGCCGTGGCGGCGCTGGCTGGTGTGGAGGAAATTGCCGCTGGGCTGTTGCCCGCGGACAAGGCCGCCTATGTGCGGCGTATGCAGGATGAAGGCCACGTGGTGGGCATGGTGGGCGACGGCATCAATGATGCCCCTGCCCTGGCTGCCGCCAATGTGGGCATGGCAGTGGGAACTGGCGTGGACGTGAGCGCCGAGGCGGGCGATATCGTGCTCATGCGGGACGGTATGGAGGCCGTGCTCACGGCTCTGGCGCTCTCGCGCGCGACCATGCGCAACATCCGCCAGAATCTTTTTTGGGCATTCGGCTACAACGTGCTTGGCCTGCCTGTGGCGGCAGGGCTGCTGCATGCTTTTGGCGGCCCCATGCTTTCGCCCATGCTGGCGGGCACGGCCATGGCGCTGTCTTCCGTTTCTGTTGTTACCAACGCCCTGAGGCTGCGTTTTTTCAAAATCATACGCTAGCCGGGTGCCTGTTTCAGACATTGCGGATCAGCGTCCAGAAGTATACATCCACACGGTTGCGTTCCATTGGGGCGCAACCTTATTTTTTTAGAACTGTTACCGCCTGAAATAGCTGTTTGACTGCGGGCAAAACCCGCCTGCTCCTGTTTCGCGGCAAGGACGCTGCATGGTTCCCGTTTATTACTGGCTTCCTGCTCTGGGCTGTCTGGGCATGGGTTTTATGTTTCTGAACGTATCTGCCGTGGCGGAGCAGTTCAGGAGTCTTTTCAGCCTCAATTACGCAGGGCTTGGTGTTTTTCTCAGCGCGCCCTTTTGGGCGCACACGCTGGTGCAGGTTCCTGCGGGCCTTGTGGTGGACAGGCTGGGCACACTGCGCACACTGGCTCTCTCGGCTCTTTTGTGCGCCGCTGGCGGCTTTGTGCCATTGCTCCTGCCGCATAGCATGGTTCTGGCCGTGTGTATGCGCATGCTCATCGGGCTGGCTACGGGCTTGCTGTTTCTTTCAATGGTTTCCGCCGTCAAGACCCTGTGCCCTCCGGCCTTCATGAGCCGGGCGCAAGGCTTGCAGGGCGCGGCATTCAGCCTGGGAACAATGGTTCCCTTTATCGTGCTGCCATATTTTGGCGAAAACGGCTGGGCGGCGGCCTATATTCTGGGTGGCCTTATGTCCGTGGCCTTGCTGGCTTCGCTCTTGTGCCCGCCCCTTGCGCCGCTGCGCCGCGAAACCGGAACAAAACCAAGCTCTGCGGGCAATGTGCTGCGCGTGATGGGGCAGGTGGCGCGCAACAGGCGGCTGTGGTTTATCGGCTGCTGCCACGGATTTTCTTTCGGCACCATCACGGCTCTGGGCAACTGGCTTTCCATGATGCTGGCAGACAGTGCCAGTTCTGGGGCCGTTGCAGGCAGCAGTGGCGCAGAAGCCTGGGCATTGCCCACAAGCCTTGTGCTGCTGGCGGGTACAATGGCGCGGATTGCTGGCGGCGAACTTGGCCGCGCCTTGCCCAAGCAGAAACTGCTTGTGGGTCTTGTGCTCGGCATCGGGCTTTTTTATCTGCTTCTGGCTCTGGCGGGCAGCACATGGATGCTGCTGGCCTGCGCCTTTGCACTGGCCGTGTGCTGTGGCGGCACCTATGCCTCGGTTTTTACCCTGACCATTGAGGCCGCTGGGGCCAGCCATACGGCAACAGGCATTGGCTTCATGTCCATGCTTGCCAACTGCGTGAATGTGGGCCTGATTCTGCTGCTGGGCGTGGTGCGCGAATACTTGGGCGGCTTTGCTCCGGCGCTGGCGCTTTGCAGCGTGTGCGTGCTGCTCCTGCTTTTGTGGGGTCGCTCCATCAAGTGGCAATGCCGGGAAGAGTAAAAACGAAGGCCCGCCAAATGGCGGGCCTTCGTTTTATGCAATACTTGCGGGATCAGGGCGTCATTGCTTTCAGCACAACAACGCCGCCGATAATCATGGCAACGCCCAGCGCTCGGCCCCAGTTGAGGGCGTCGCCAAACACAGCAACGCCAAGAATGAATGTCCCCGCCGCGCCTATCCCCGTCCACACGGCGTAGGCCGTGCCCATGGGGATCTGCTTTTGAGCCAGAAAGAGCAGCCAGCCGCTCAGGGCCATGCTGGCAACGGAAAGCGAGATAGCTGCCATTCGCCATGCGGGTGCTGTTTGCGCCACCTTGAATCCGAGGGGCCAGCCTATTTCGCACAATCCCGCTGCAATGAGCGCTACCCAGGGATTCATTCCATATCACCCTCAGGAGCTTCAGGGGCTTCGTCAGTCAGGCCAAGGCGGGCCTGACGGGCGGCTTCCTGCTTGCGCTCACGTGTGCCCATGGGCTTGCGCGAATCAAAATCCGCGCTGCGATTCTGCTGGCGGGCAAAAACCAGAAAACCCGTGTGGGCTGTCATGCGGTCTTCGGGGCGCAGGCGGTCAGCCACGGGCTTCCAGCGGCGAATAAGAATCTCGCACACTTCCACATCGGCAAAGGGGCCGCGCTCAAGGCCCAGCAGCAGCTTGCTCACCTGATCCACCGTGGGCAGCAAAAAGCCGAAGCTTGCACCGGGGCGCACAGCGGCCAGGGCGTGGTCGAGGTATTCCCAGGGAGTGCGCACATCAAGGAACAGCGCGTCCGCGCCAGTTACGGCAAATCCTTCGGCCACATCGCGGTTGTGCAGCTCCACATTTTCGCCTACGCCCGCCCACTCAAGGTTGCGGCGCGCCAGCTTCATGAATTCCTCGCGGGCCTCGTGGCTCACCACGTGTCCGGTAGGGCCGCAAAACCACGAAAGCCCCGTGGTCAGGCCGCCGGAACCGCAGCCCGCCTCAATGATGGTACGGCCAGGCCCGGCGCCGAGGCGCAGGCAGATATAGGCGATATCCTTGGGGTAGATGATCTGCGTCTGACGCTTGAGGCCCTTGAGGCGGTCATACAGGGTGGCTTCCATCACCTGAATGGGCACATTCTGGTTGGTGTAGACCACAGAGCCAAGATCGGCCTGCGCCACATCGGCGGAAACAAGGGTGCCATCGTTGCTGTGCCAGTCCTGGCCTTCAACGAGGCGTTTGACATAGCGGCGGCCCTTGGGGGTTACATAGACGACAAGCGTACCGAAGGGAATCATGAGGTTCCTTTATTAGCTGCTTCAGGGCCGCGCAAGTGGCGCTTCCCTCAGGTGTCAGAAAAAATGCCTCAGTGCCGCGCTGCCGCGTCTACCGAAACAAAGCGCCAGTCGGCAACGGAAAAAAGACCGCGCGCGGTCAGCTTGAGTGAGGGAATCACGGGCAGGGCCATGAAGCTCAGAGCCATGAGCGGAGCCACATTGGCCGGAATTCCGTGCCCGTGCAGCAGACCGTGGATGGCATCCAGCGCGCGTACAACAGTTTCCGGGGCTTCGTGGGTCATCAGCCCGGCCACGGGCAGGGGCAGCTCCTCCAGAATACGGCCCTCGCTTGCAACGGCGATGCCGCCGCCCATGGCAGCCACGCGGCGCACGGCGGCCAGCATGTCTGCATCGTTATCGCCGCAGACCACAATATTGTGCGAGTCGTGGCTTACAGAGGTTGCCACTGCCGCGTTGCGCAGGCCGTATCCGGCCAGGATGCCCACGCCCACCTTGCCCGTGGCCTTGTGGCGTTCCACAACGGCCAGCTTGCACAGGCCATCGGTCTGGCGGGCGTCAAAAAGTCCATTGGTGCAGGTGACATCGTGCTCTTCGGCATCCGTCACCAGCGAGCCGGGATGCAGGCGGATAACCCGCGCACGGCCCGATGGCAGGGGCAGCGCAAACACTTCATCCGGCAGGGGCGCAAGCCGCACCGTATTGGTCAGGTCGTTCAGTGGCGGATCTGCCAACAAGGTGAGCATGCGGCCTTCTGCGGCGATCTGCCTCCCGCCCGCAAAGGTCATGCGCACATTGAAGGACGCCAGATCGTCAACCAGCACGCAGTCGGCGTCATAGCCGGGGGCAATGGCGCCCTTGCCTTGCAGTCCCTCGGCCTCGGCGGCGTTGAGGGTGCACAGGCGTACGGCGGTGACGGGATCCATGCCCAGAGCCACGGCCTTGCGCAGCACTTCATCCATATGGCCCGCCGTCAGCAGCTCGGAGGCGTGGCGGTCGTCGCAGCAGAAGGCGCAGCGGTGGCAGTTGCCGGGCGTGACCAGCGGGGCCAGCGCAGGCAGGTTGCGCGCTGCGGAGCCGTCACGCAAAAAGATGCGGCAACCGCGCATGAGGTTCTGGTGAAATTCTTCAGCCGTGGTGCATTCGTGCGTATTGGCAATGCCCGTGCACAGGTAGGCGTCGAGTTCCCTGCCCAGCAGGGCCGGGGCGTGTCCGTCAACGGGCTTGCGCCGTGAACGGCTCAGGGCAATCTTTTCCAGCACTTCCGGGTCTCCGCTGAGCACGCCGGGGTAGTTCATCATCTCGCCCAGCGAGGCAACGTGCGGGTCGTCCATGAAGGGTGCCAGGTCTTTGGCTTGCAGCACAGCGCCGCTGTCTTCAAAAGGTGTGGCCGGAACGCATGAAGGCAGTGCCAGAAAGATGCTCAGGGGCAGGGTTTGGGCGCTGGCAAGCAAGAAGCGCAAGGCCGCGGTGCCGCATACGTTTGCCAGTTCGTGCGGGTCGGCCACCACGGATGTGGTGCCGTGGGGCAGGGCCATTTCGGCAAAGCGCGCCGGAGTGACCATGCTGGATTCCAGATGAATGTGGGCATCGATGAAACCGGGCAGCAGATAGGCCCCCTGGGCATCCACCACTTCGCGGGCTTCGCGCTGGCCGAACCCCAGAAAAACGCCGTCTCCGATGGCTACGGAATCCTGCCGCACCAGACCGGAAAAAACATCAACAACTCTGGCGTTTGTGATGAGTATATCCGCCGGTTCGCTTCCGGCGGCCATGTAGATGCGGTGCTTCATGGCGGTCTCCGCCCCGCAGGGCAGGCTGCACCACGCCGGGGCGTTTGCAGGATGGAAATTTCGGCTTTTGCCGGGTGGTCTTGTCTGCGCCGCGTCACGCACGGGAATTGCATCGCCTTTCTGGCTGATGCAATTCCCGTGCGTGACGGTGGCTTTAAATGTCTGGCTTCTGAGTTCTGCGCTTAGAACATCTGGCGCATCAGGTCTTCGCCGCCTTCCGAGGTATCCACTGCCGTCCCATCGGCTGTGGTGGGGGAGGTGGCTGATGCGCCCTGCATGGGCTGGTCGGCCTTGAAGGCCAGGCCATCGGCCATCACAATGCCCTCGGGCATTACAAAGTCGTCCTTGGGATACCGGTCTTCCACCTCACTGCGGTAGTAGCGGAAGATGGGGGCGGCAGTGCGCCCGCCCTGCTCAAGACGGCCAAGGCTTTGCACCTGATCGTAGCCCACGTAGACGCCGGTCACGAGATAGGGCGAAAAACCCATGAACCACGCATCGCGTTCATCGTTGGTGGTGCCGGTTTTACCCGCTATGATGCGCCCTTCGATCTTGGCGCGTCCGCCTGTGCCGGAATTGACAACTTCCTTGAGCAGGGTGTCCATAATATAGGCGTTCTGTGGGCTGACGGCCTGCCAGTGTTCCACTTCCTGCCTGTAGAGCACCCGGCCCTGCGGGTCGCTGATGGAGGTGATGATGCGCGGGCGCACCCCCAACCCCTGGTTGGCAAAGGCTGCGTAGGCCTGCGTAAGGTTAAGCGGCGACACGGCCACAGCGCCGAGGCTGATGGCCAGCTCCTGCGGAAAGTGCGGTTCAAGCCCCAGAGCCTTGGCGCGCTGCACGACATTGGCTATGCCAACCTGCTGCGCCACGCGCACGGTGCAGGTATTGCGCGAAAGGGCCAGAGCCGTGTGCAGGGGCAATTCGCCCTTGTAGTTATGCTCGTAGTTTGAGGGCCGCCACACTTCATTGGTGTAAGGGTTCACATACACAAAGGGGGCGTCCAGCACCGTGGAGGCGGGCGTAAAGCCAAAGTCCATGGCCGTGGAATAGACCACTGGCTTGAAGCTGGAGCCGGGCTGACGGCGTGCCTGGGTTGCGCGGTTAAAGTGGCTGTCGCCAAACTGGTAGCCGCCGATAAGGGCCACAACGTCGCCGCTCTGCGGTTCCACGGAGGCAATGGCCCCCTGCACCAGCGGGTCTTGCTGCAAGCGCAGATGGATGGGGGTATTCTTTTTGACCGCAGAGGAATCAAAAGGAATGGTTTTCTGCTCTTTACGACCCTTGGCATTGGTTTCCGTAACCGTGATTTCTTCGGCGGAAACCCATATCACATCGCCAACCGCCACCACCTGTCGAGGGTCTTTGATGGCTGGCGCGTTGGCAGCCGCAACCTTGGGGTTGGGCTTGCGCGCCCAGGACATGGCCGAAACCGGCACAATACCCGTATAGCCCTGGCCCAGAGCCACTTTGACTTCCTTGGTGTCCACGGCGGTCACGAGGGCTTTCACCCAGTCGCCGCCAGCGAGATCAAGGGGAGAAAACTGGTTCTTCGCCAGAAATTCTTTTTGTTTTGCAGAATCAAGCTGCTCCACAGGGCCGCGCCAGCCCTGGCGTTTATCCAGATCTTCCAGCCCACGGCGCAAGGCCGCGCCAGCCGCGGTCTGATGTGCAGGATCCATGGCGGTTTGCACGGTCAGGCCCGCTTCATACACGTAATCCGCACCGTACTTGGTGGTTTCCACCCCCAGAGCGCGGAGGTTGGATTCCGTAAAAAATTCCACCAGCAGGCGGCGGGCTTCTTCAAGATACCACTGCGCCGCACCGCCCATGCCCTCGGGCATGCTCCAGTAGACCAGCGGCTCGGCCACGGCCTGATCATACTCGGCCTGGGTGATCCATTTGAGGTCGCGCAGACGGCCAAGCACGTACATCTGCCGGTTCTTGGCTTCTTCCGGCCTGCGGAAGGGATTGTAAGAACTGGGGGCCTTGGGCAGGCCCGCGATGACGGCGCTTTCGGCCAGGGTGATGTCAGAGGCGTGCTTGCCAAAATAGGTACGGGCAGCCGACTCCACGCCAAAGGCGTGTTCACCTAGGTATATCTGGTTCAGATATATGGTAAGGATCTGATCCTTGGTGAAGTTCCTTTCAAGCTGATAGGCCAGAATGGCCTCTTTCATCTTGCGGGTATAGCTGCGCTCGGATGTGAGCAGCAATTGCTTGATGAGCTGCTGTGTAATGGTGCTGCCGCCCTCACCCTGACGCCCCTTGCGGAAGTTGTTGATGGCGGCGCGCGCGATGGCTACGGGGTCAATACCCATGTGCCTGTAGAACGCGTCGTCTTCCGCAGCCAGAAAAGACATGGGCAGATAGCGCGACATGTCCTTGAGTCCAATGACAAAGCGCTTTTCGTGATAGAGGGTACCAAGGGTTGAACCGTCGCGCGCCAGAACGACAGTAGCCTGCGGCTGCTTGTATTCGGCGATACGGTTCAGGTCGGGCAGGTCGCGCGAGGCCCAGTAAAAAAGCATGGTCACCGCACCGCCGCCCAGAAGGCCGCAGACTATAACGATGCCCATAAACCAGAGGGCGCATTTTTTCAGGGACAGACGAATTTTCATGGCAGGGCGATACCGTTTTTTTGGCCCGGCGTAAAGGGAGGGAAGAGTAGCGCGGGCTGATGAGAAGATATGAAATGTTGCCAGAAAGGCAAGCCCCGGCGGGCGCGCCGCACGGTATGGGCGGTGCATGCCCGCGCAGGGCGGTGTGGGCAAAAAAAAGCGGAAGGTTTCCCTTCCGCTTTTTTCCAAAATGTTGCGGCTGGACTACACGCAGCCAGTGGGCTTGGGCAGGCCGGCCATTTTGCAGGCGCCTTTGCCGGGGCCGGAGGGGAAGAGTTCGTACACTTCCTTCAGCTTGTAGCCGGTGTTCTTGGAAAGAATACGGACCATGGGGGCGATGCCGTTCTTCTTGTAGTAGTCCTGCAGGAAGTCAAGGATCTTCTGGTGATCAGCATTGATCTCAGAGATGCCTTCGGATTCCTTCACATAGTCCATCCATTCGGGGCACCAGTCGTCAAAACGCAGAAGGAAACCGTCTTCGTCAACTTCAAAGCTTTTACCTTTATAGGTGATCTCAGCCATGCGTGTGTCCTCCTTGGACAGCTATTGCTCAACCTCGCCGGGGCGGACGCCCAGGCGTTTCACAACCGGATATTTCCGGCCGAATTCCTCCGTTGGGCGCGAAAGCATACCGCAATCACAACGAGAGTCCTTATGACACAAATAATTTTTGATGGCAAGTCCTGTGCATCTTTTTTGCTCTTGCCCCACTTTTTTTGTTGCGGCTTTTGTTGAGCAATTCAGATGTCATAGGATAAATATGATTAAATTGTAGGGATTTAGTGCTGGCAATAGAGCACTTTGCCGAGCTTGCCGACTCCGTCCATAAGTTCCTGCTCGGCCTTGGAATTTTCAAGGTCGCGCACACGGATGAACAGGTGGCGGTTGCCATCGGCATTGGAGACGGTCAGCACCGAGAGCAAACGGGCATTGTGCGCGCGCAGCAGGTCAAACAGGGGGCGCGCCGTGCCGGGCTGGTCGGGCAATTCTATGGCAAACTGCAAGCCGCCCATGCGTGCGCCGGTGATGTCGACCAGAGCCTTGAAAACATCGTGGTCAGAAATGATGCCCACAAGCTTGCCGCTGTCGTCCACCACGGGCAAGCCGCCAACCTTGTTGTCCAGCATGATCAGGGCTGCCTGCTCGACAGTGTCGGTCGGTTTGACGGTGATGGGCTTGGCCGTCATAATGTTTTTGGCCTTCAGCTCGGCCAGCAGATAGTGCATTTCGTACATGTCGAGCGTGGTGGCCTTGGAGGGGGAGGCGTCGCGCACGTCGCGGTCAGAAATAATGCCAACGACCTGACCGTTTTCATCAACAACCGGGATGCGGCGGATGTGGTGATCCTTCATGAGCTTGCCCACTTTGAGCAGCGATGTATCGGGGCCAACGCTGACAACATCGGTGGTCATCCAATTCTGTACAGGCATGCTTCCCTCCGGGGGGATATGTTTCAGGTTATAACGGCGTGGTCGCAGCGACCCGCACGATCCTTTTATACACCAATGTGCCGAGGCTGCACAAGTGCGCGTGCTCAGTTTGCGCGCGCAGACACATTTGGAAGGGGCCGATATGCTTTTATATCTTGATTGCTCTGGCGGCATCAGCGGGGATATGACCCTTGCGGCCCTTGCGCACCTTGGGGTGGATTATGCCCCGCTGGCTGCTGTTCTGGCCCGCGCTGGCGTGGATTGCCGCATTGACGCCCGGGGCGAAACACGGTCCGGCGGGCCGGGTCAGATGGTTGCCGTAAGCTGGAATGCCGGAGGGCAGCCTCTACGGCATCCGGCGGATATCGCCGCCATATTTGAAAAGGTTGACGTTTCGCCCGGTGTGCGCAGCCGCGCGCTGGCAGCCCTGAACGCGCTGACCGAGGCCGAGGCGTACGCGCACCAGATTGCCCCGGCTGAGGTGCACTTTCACGAGGTGGGGGCCATCGATACCCTTGTGGATATTCTGGGTGCGGCATATGCCGTGGAGGCCTTGGGCGTGAACCGGATATGTGCCTCGCCGCTGCCCTGGTTTTCCGGCAGTGTGGAGTGCGCCCACGGGCGCATCCCGCTGCCAGCGCCCGCAACGGCCTACCTTATGCGCGGCAAGCCGGTTTTTGCCACAGATGCGCGCGAGGAGCTTGTTACGCCCACGGGCGCAGCCCTGGTGCACGCCCTGGTAGACCAGTTTGTTCCCGGCCCGGATGGCATTGCCGTTGCGCTTGGCACAGGCTACGGCTCCCGCCCCGCGCCCACGGGCCTGCGGGCGTGGCTTGTGGAAGACGGCGCAGGCGGCGCTGACCATGTGCTTGGCGGGCGCGAGAAGGTTATGCAGTTCGAGAGCCATATTGATCACCTCAGCGGCGAAGACCTGGGTATGGCGCTGGAGGCGCTCTCCGCCATGCCGGAGGTTCTTGACGTGCTGTGGCTGCCGGGTGTGGGCAAGAAAAACCGCCCAGCCGGATTGCTGCGAGTGCTGTGCCTGCCCGGGCAGAGAGATTGTGTGGAAAATGCCGTGTTGCGCCACACCCATACGCTGGGTCTGCGCGAACAGACGCTTGATCGCGTGGTTGCGCCGCGTCGCGCCGTTTCAGTGGAGATGGCGGGGCAGAGCCTTGCAGCCAAGGAGTATTCTATTGAAGGGCAAACGTATGTGCGCCCCGAGGCAGACGCGCTCAAGGCCGCAGCCCGGCTTAGCGGCGTGGGCGTCCCGGCCCTGCGCAATGCGTGCGCCAAAAACTGATGGGCCTTTTTGCGGTGCAAGTTCTGCTCCTTGTATCCTGCGGGTTGGCGCGCTAACGGCTTTTTAACATAAAGTTCCGTAGCATGGCTGCCATCTTGCGCACAGGCTCGAGCTGGCGTAAGGAGGCAATGGGCGAAATGCCCACCCAAGGAGGAACTTTATGCGTATGAAATATGTGTTGAAACCGTTGGCGCTGAGCGCCCTTGCCGTGGGCCTGCTTTTTGTGGGCACCCCTGCCGTGCAGGCGGCCCAGAATGGAGATGCCCCGCAAGGGTACAAACAGAAGGGCGACCGTGACGGGCGTCAGGACGCTGATCGTGGCGGGCGGCATGATGACCGCAAGGACAGCAAGAACCACCCCAATGGGCGCATGGACGGACGCCACGACAACCGCAGCGCACAGGGCGAAAAAATGGGCAAGCCCCGCTACGACAACGACAAGGGCGACCGCCGCAGCTCCCGTGGCGACGAGATGGGCCGCCCGCGCGATGACCGCCGTCCCCCGCGCGACATGCAGCAGCGCGACTCCCAGAAGGGGCAGCGCCCCGCTGCGCGCCCTGCCGACAATGACGACGACGTGCGCAATTAGTTCCGGGGTGCTCCCCCGCTGATAATGGGCCGTGCGCTCTGCACGCCGCCCGATTATGATAAAAGCCTTCCGCTTCGGAGGGCTTTTTTGTTTGGTTTGCGCTCCCGTCTTCTGGTGCGCGTCCGACACTCCTTTTCCGCATGGACATGCATGCTGTCAGCGTTGGCAGAAAGACCAGGTTTATTGTCATTGTTGCCAGCCGCTGCCATGCCCTAGGATGCGTGCATAACTTCAACGCCGGGGTGTTCCATTATCCGGCAAACAAGGAGATGTGTATGCACCAGAATATTCAGCGACGTCTGCAACCACTGGCCCTTTTGTTGGCGCTGCTTGCAGCGTTCTGGCCCATTGGCGTGCAGGCGCAAGCCGGGCAAGCATCCGCTCAGGTGGAAAATGGCGATATGTATGATGCCGTTCCCAAGCCTGCCTCAAGACATCTGACACTTGGCGTTTTGCTCTTCCCCGGATTTGAAATGCTGGATGCCTACGGCCCCATGGAAATGTGGGGCAGCCTCAAAAACGCCCCTACCAGGTTTTGGGGAGAAGAATCAGACCGTGTGGACATCAGGCTCGTGACTGTGGCAGCGCAGAAGGGGGCGGTGGCTTCCAATCAGGGGCCAAAAACACTGGCGGAGTACAGCTATGCTGACGCCCCTGCGCTGGACTATCTGCTTGTCCCTGGCGGCATAGGCGTCATCCCCTTGTTGCAGGACAAAGCAACCCTGAGCTGGGTACGGGCGCAGGCCAAAAACACCAAGCTCGTCATGTCTGTGTGCAACGGGGCTTCGCTGCTTGCCGCCGCAGGGCTGTTGGACGGCAGACTCGCCACCACCAACAAGATGGCGTTCAAGGCTTCCATTGCCCCGGGGCCCAAGGTGCGATGGGTCGCCAAGGCCCGTTGGGTTGACGGCGGTTCTGTAGTGACGTCGTCGGGAGTTTCTGCCGGTATGGACATGACCATTGCGGTCATAGCCCGCCTGTTCGGTCAGCCGCTGAGCGACTGGGTGGCGCTTGTGACGGAGTACGAGCCCCACCGTGACCCTTCCTGGGATCCTTTTGCCGCAAAGGCTGGGTTGGCGGAATAGTATGGTCTGATTAACGTGTGCCGCAGCCAGGCGCTTGGGCCTGTGCGACTGACAATAAACCGTTCAGGCGGCGCACCATAAAAAAGCAGCAGCGTCCTTTTGGGGACGCTGCTGCTTTCAGTCAGGGCAGCCTGGGCTTAACCCTGGCATTTCTTTTTGAGGGCCTCGGCAATGGTGACGCCCATCTGGTGGCAGGCCTTGAGGGCCTCGTGATCAGGCCGCCAGTTGCACTTCACGGGTTCAGCGGGCATTTCCATGTTCATGGAGGCAAGCTGTTCGTGCAGATACTTGGGGCCTTCGCCCGACCAGCCGTAGGAGCCGAACGCGCCGCCAATGCGGTTCAGGGGGCGCAGGCCCTTCATATAGGTGAGCTGGGCGGCTACGAGCGGCAGCACGGTGTTGTTGTGGGTGGGCGAACCGGCAATAACCGCACCGCAGTCGGCCAGTTCGGTCATGACGGCGCTGTGGTGGTTCTGCTTCACGCTCATAATGCGCGTGGGAACGCCGTTTTCTTCCAGGCCGCTGCAAATGGCGTAGGCCATGGTTTCTGTGGACTGCCACATGGTGTCGTAAAAAACGAGCGCGCGCTGCTGGGGCTTCTGCTCGGCCATGGCGCGATACATGTCGATGATGCCGCGCACGGCCTTTTCACCCCTGTGGATGAGGCCGTGGTCAGGGGCAATCATGTCGATATCAAGTTTTTCCACCACGGGCAGGGTCTTGAGAACCATGGGGGAGTAGGGCAGCACGATGTTGAAGTAGTATTCCTTGACGCGGCGCGTGTACTCGCCGTCGTCGCCGAATTCATCAACAAAGCGGGCAGAGCTGGCGATGTTCTGGCCAAAAATGTCGTTGCTGACCAGCAGCTTGTCTTCAGGAATGTAAGAAACCATGCTGTCGGGCCAGTGCAGCATGCGGGTTTCCTGAAATACGATGGTGCGCTTGCCGATGTTGATGCTGTCGCCGCTTTTCACGGCCTGCACGGGCCAGTTTTTGCAGTCAAAGTAGCCAGCCATGGATTTGAGGCCGGTCTGCGACACAAAAATCTTTTCCGGCTTGCAGCGCTCAATAATGGCTTCCAGCGCGCCTGCGTGGTCCAGTTCCATGTGGTTGCAGATGATGTAGTCGATTTTTTCCGGCTCAAGCACCTGGGCCATGCGGCACAGCAGGGTGCCCTCGCAGCCCGAGGCGACGGTATCAAGCAGGACGTTTTTTTCGTCCTTGATCAGGTAGGCGTTGTAGGTCGAACCGTCAGGCGAGCGGGAATAACCGTGAAAATCCCTGTGATCGTAGTCGACAAAGCCGACCCAGAAAATATCTTTTTTTATTTCTACTGGCTGCATAGTGTGTCTCCGCAGTGTTGGGGAATCCCCTTCTATAAAAATCCCCGCCCTGCCTTAGGGCAAGGCAAAGCGGGGGAAAGAACGGGGAAAGGGAAAAATTAGGCAGGGGTGAACTGGTCTTTACCCACGCCGCAAACGGGGCAGGTCCAGTCATCGGGCAGATCTTCAAAAGGCACGTTGTCGTTTTCAGCGGGGTCGTATTCGTAGCCGCAAACGCCGCAAACATACTTTTGCATGGCATGTCTCCTGAATATATAATTGTGGCTTGATGCCGTTGTAACAAATGGGAACCGCTCGGTTCCTGCATCAGAAAAAACTAGTTTTCCGCCTTCCAGTGACCGTGTAGATTGCAGTATTCACGGGCGGTAACCTTGGCAGCGTCAATGGCAAAGAAGGCTTCGGGCGCATCGCCGGGCTTCAGGAACTTGGTGTAGCTCCTGCCGTCGGCCAGCAGCTCGATCCATTCAATGTAGTGCTTTTCTTCCATGGGGTGGGCAACGCTGCCGACCTTGACCATGTAGCCGCCTTCAACCTTTTCAATAACAGGCACGTGCTTTTCAAGCGCGCCGTCAGTTGCGCCTTCGACCATCAGCTTCATGGGGTCGCCACAGCAGACGATGTCTGCGCCGCCGCCGTGGAGAACTTCAACGATATTGCCGCAGTGGGTACACTTATACACTTCGAGTTGCGTGGGCATGAGTCCCTCACTTGTTTTGACAGGTTAGCCTGGGGGGAGGCGGCTGAGCATGCCGCAATCAGCGCGTTCAGCCCCTTACCAAGAAATATTGTGAAAGAAGTGGCCCCCGATGTAAAGTCTTTTTTTTAGCATTGATAATCACTATCAATAAAGGAACAATCAGGGGGAGTCTGCGAGAAGCGCATGAAAAGCCAATTTTCAGGAACCGAAGTTAGCCGAAAACTACTTGTTCGCCCTCTTCGGCAAGCTTGCGCCTTCAGGGCCAGATGGGGGATGGGCAAGGGACGTTCCCGGTACTGTGAGCGGGGCATCAGGGGGAGCCGATTCTAGCGGGGAAACCTTGGGTGCTTCAGGCGCGGCAGGGGCGCTTGTTGCTGCGCCCTGGGCTTGCGCAGGCTGTGTTGCGTTTGCCGGAGCCGCCACCGCATCAGAGGCGGCTGCTGGCTTGGTGGGTGCAGCCACGTCGGGTGTTGTGTCTGAAGGAGCTTGCCCGGAGGGATTGGTCTGTGACGGTTGCGCAGGCGCGTCGGTTGCGGGCTGGGCCTGATCCGCATTTGCTGCGGGTGCAGGCGCAGAAGCGGGAGGCGCTGGCGTTTCCACAGATGCTGCGGGCTTTGTGTCCGCGCCGCCGAAGTTTCCCTCAGCATTTTTGCGGCGCGCGCCAAGCACATTGGGCAGCACCGCCCGCAGATCGCCAGTCACCAGCAGGCCGCTGGGGCTCAGGCCCACAAGCTCGCGGGTCAGCGCTGCGGAACGGACCAGCAGGCCAGCCTGACCCCCGCCTTCCACATACATGACGGTGCGCACGTTGAGGGGCAGGTGCAAGACCTGCTGCGCAAAGGAATAGGCCTCCACGGGCTGGCGGCAGTGCATAAAGAGAATCTGCCCATCACCGTCCTGCGCCACTGCGGAAATGGAGTAGTGCGGGCCGCCGGGCGACCAGAGGATGCGCCTGTCGGCATTGATCATGCGGTAGTTTTGAATCACAAGATCATAATGATCCATCTGCTGCCGCCACAGGGGGCTATCGCGGTCAAGAATGGCTGCCTTGGGCAGCGTAGGTTCGTCCGGCCCGGCCACAAAAAAGGCGCCGAAACGCTGCACCACGCGCCCGTTGTTCACATGCGAACCCTGACGCATGTAGCCTGTGCTGGTGGCAGCGTCAGGCAGGTACATGCTGGCATTGATGGCCGCAACAAGGTTGTACTGTTCTCCCCACTGGTTCAGCTGGCGGGAGGGGCCGCCATCTTGCGAGCGGGAGCAGAGGGTAAAGTCAAATGCGGCAGGGTCAATACGCAGGACGGTGAGGCGGGCATCGCCTTCGTCGAGCTGAAATTCGCCAAACAGAAGACCCGGTTCAAGCTCCCGCCAGTCGGCACGGCCCTGAGCGTCCACGCCGCCTTTGGCGGCTGCGGCGTCAGCGGGCTGCATGGCGTGGGAGTCAGCGGCAAGCAATGCCGGGGCGGCAGGCAGCACAGACGCGTGCCCCTCGGCGGGCAATACCGCGCCGGGGGACTGATTGCCCTGCTGGTCTGGCGCGGCAAGGCCGGGCCGGGGCATGGCTACGGTGCAACAGACAATCAGGGCCGCCAGCCATGTGGTCGGCAGACTGCGGATTACCCGCCATGCGGGCCGGATTGCGTCCGTTGCTATAAAGAAAAACTGCCGGGTATTCATGTCTTGCCGTCTATTTTTATTGTCCGTAACCTGCATTACGACCGCTTTTGCCATTTGGCAAGGTGCGATGGCACATTTTTATTGACATATCAACTTATCTTGATATAAACATAAACAGTCACGCCGCAGTAATTTATCGGGCTGCGGGCATATCGCGCCAAGGAGTCTTTCCATGCATATCGGCAAAATGATCAGGGAACTTTCGGTCCCTTTTTACTCTTTGGAGTTTTTTCCTCCTTCTGACACGGCCCAGTTGCCTGATTTTTATGCCACGGTGGACCGCCTGCGCGCACTCAACCCCCTGTTTGCGTCAGTAACCTACGGTGCGGGCGGCGCGCGGCAGCAGAATACCCTTGCCGTCACGGCAGAGCTGGCGCGGCGGGGCATTACTGCCATGGCGCATCTCACATGCGTGGGCGCGGATCCCCAGTCCATCGCCACATTTTTGCACGATTTGCAGGCTTCTGGCGTCAACAATGTGCTGGCCCTGCGCGGCGATCCGCCCGCCGACAAACCGTGGGACTGGAACAAAGCCCACTTTCACAATGCCTCTGACCTGGTGGCCTTTGCCCGCGAGCAGCAGCCCGGCCTGGGCATAGGCGTAGCTGCCTATCCCGCCCCGCATCCCGAATCGCCCACCTTTGCGGAAGACAGGCGCTGCACGGCCGAAAAAATGCGCGCCGGGGCGGACTTTGCCCTGACCCAGTTGTTTTTTGACGCCCGCGAATATGAAGACCTGGTGAGTCATTTGCGCGGGAAGGGCATTACCACGCCGATCATCCCCGGTATTCTGCCCATTCAGAGTTTTGACTCGCTGCGGCGGGTGCTCTCGCTGTGCGGGGCCAATATTCCGGGCAAGCTCTACCTTGCCCTTGAGAAGGCCAATAACGATGGCGGGGCGGAAGCCGTGCGGCAGGTGGGCCTTGATTACGCGGTGCGGCAGATACGCAGCCTGCTTGATGCTGGCGCACCGGGCATCCACCTGTATACATTGAACAAGGCAGATATGTGCCTGCGGCTGGCCGAAGCCGTCGGTACGCTTTAGACCTGTTGCCTTTGAGAATATGCGTTTTCAAAGATTCAGGGTGTTCGCTCTGGTTTTGAAAAGTTCAAATTGACCGGGCATGCGGGGCGTATTGACCACCCCGCGTGCTCAAGGCTACTCTGCCGCCATGAGTTCATCCATCGAAAAAGGACACGGCTGGCTGCTTGTGGCCGTGTGTACCTCCCTGTTTTTTATGCCGTTCATGATGGCCGGAGTGAACGCCGTGCTGCCGCCGTTGGGGCAAAGCCTCCATGCCAGCGCGCGCGAACTGGGTCTCATGGGGGCCTTTTATTCCATGGGGCTGGCTGTGTTTCAGCTGGCCAGCGGCAGCATGGGCGACATCTGGGGGTATCGGCGCATATTCTTGTGGGGCATCGCCCTGTTTGCGCTGGCCGGAGCCTTGCTGGGTTTTGTCAATTCCGTGCCGCTGTTTCTGCTGCTGCGTTTTGTGCAGGGGATGGGCGGGGCCATGTTCAACGCCTGCGGTCTGGCCCTGCTGGCCTCGGCGGCTCCTGAGGGGCGGCGCGCTTCCTATCTTGGCTACAGCGGATCGTCAGTTTACGCAGGTATTGCCTGCGGGCCGCCTGTTGCGGGCTTTGTGGCCGGGTGGCTTGGCTGGCAATGGCTGTTCTGGGGTAGCGCCCTGGCGTCCGTGGGTGTGCTGCTGCTGATGAAATACCGCGTCAAGCTTGAATGGCGCATGGCCAAGGGCAAGCCTTTTGACTGGAAGGGCTGCTGCATCTATGCGGGAGCAATGACGGCCCTGACTTTTGGCTCGTCCGAGCTGGCCGATGCTCCGGCCCTGGCTGGCGGCCTGCTGGTGGCCTTTGTGGGGCTGATGGCTGCTTTCTGCGTCAAGGAACTCAAGAGCGACTATCCCCTGCTTGATCTGCGGCTGCTTGCCCGCAACAGGGTCTTTGCCCTGTCTTCATTGGCTGCGTTCATCAACTATAGTTCTTTTTTCGGCATCGTGTTTTTTTTCAGCCTGTATCTTCAGTTCGGGCGCGGTATGACCGTGCAGCAGGCCGGGCTTTTTCTTGCGCTCCAGTCTGTAATGCAGGTCATGACCACCCCTGTTGCCGCGCGGTTGTGCGGCAGGTTTGAGCCGGGCAAGGTCAGTGCGGCGGGCATTGCCCTGTGCGGGCTGGGCCTTGTTGTGTGCGGGCTTTTGCGGGTGGATTCGCCCATGTACGTGCTTGTTCTGGCCCAATGTCTGCTCGGCGTTGGTATCAGCCTGTTTGCGCTGCCCAATACCACCATTATTCTTGAGAGCGCGGGGCGCGATCGGGTGGGGCAGGCCGCAGGGCTCACGGGCGCTGTGCGTACGGGCGGCCAGTTATTCAATATGGCGCTCATAACCTTGACCCTCGGGCTTTTTCTTGGCAGCGAACCAGCTGGAACGCATAATATTGATGCCTTTATGGGGGCCATGCGCGTTGACCTGATAATCTTTGGCGTGCTCAACCTCCTGGCTGTGGGCTGCGCATTGGCCCGCAACCGCCGTTGATCGCCATTTTTATCGCCCGTTGATATCGCTGATCACCTGCCCCCTCGCGGACAGTCATGCCGCACCTTTTGCAAAATGAGGCAGGTCCGCAGAGAAAAATGCCTCGGGGTAAATCTAAAGTTTTTATCTGTTCCGCCGAAAAAGGTTGAAGGACGGATAACGCAATGGCCGACGCAACCTCCGCGCAACTGCGCATGATGCTACAGGGGTATGAACAGCAGCTGCTGGCAGCCCGGCGTCTTGCAAGGCTCAGAATGCGGCGCAGAGTTGCCGAAGGCGATGACCCCAGCGACCCTGATCCTTCTGCCAGCCGTCACATGATGGTTGAGAAGGTCGCCCGCGAGCTCTACGAAACCCTGCTCTATACTGGAAGCGACAATCCTGTGGTGGAGGAAATCCGCCAGGAACTTGGCCGTGAAGTGGGGCAGGAAGTGCAGTTTACCTATCCGCCTGGCGGCAGACTGCGTATAGTGGGGCAGGGGCCGGAAGGCCTGGAACCTTTATCGGATGAAAAACTGCGTGCGACCCGTAACGCCCTGTGGCGCGTCACACGAAAAAAAGTTGACGAAAGCATGCTTGACGAACCGCCTGCCATTTAGGTCGGCAGCAGGTTGAGCAAGCGGAGAGGACTATGGAAATTCAGGGAAAGATCAATACGTTTCTCGACCCCTACAGCAACACGGCCAACCTTGAAAAAAGCGGCGAAGCCAGACTGAAGGGCAGAGCCAGCGCCACACCTTCTGAAAGCCCGCAAGGGGACACCGTCAGTGTATCGCAGGATGCCCTGCTGCTGACGGAAGCACGGCGCACAGCCCAGAATACGCCCGATGTGCGCGCCGAAAAGGTGGAAGCATTGCGTATTCAGGTCTCCAACGGCACCTACAAGCCTGACAGCAAGCTTATTGCCGCCAATCTTGTGCGTGAGGAGCCGGGGTTGTTCAGGTAGGGCAGCAGCCGAAAATAATCACTAAAAAATACTCGAAAAGAGCGGTCAGGGAGCAGAATCCCTGACCGCTCTTTTTTGGTGGGCGGAGGGGCAGGAGGAAAACTGGTTGCCCAGGGCAGGGCAAAGGGGGGGAGGGGCCCAGCAGTACGTCGGCATGTTCGGCATGGTTTCTGCAATTCCCTGTGTGCCGGTATTCCGGCAAGGAGTCTGCGCCATGAAATTGACAATACTGCGCCATCCGGCCTTCTGGATAACCACCGCCGCCCTGCTTGTGTGCTGGGCCTTGCCTGCGCATGCCGTGCGCATCAAGGACATAGCAACGTTTTCGGGCGTGCGCGACAACCAGCTCATCGGTTACGGGCTGGTGGTTGGTCTGGCCGGAACCGGCGACAAGAAGGACTCCGTCTTTACGCTCAGTTCCATGAAAAACATGATGGACAGAATGGGCGTGGGCGTGGACGCCTCCGCACTTAAAATCAAAAACGTGGCCTCGGTCATGGTGACGGCGCGCATGCCCGTGTCGGCCAAGCCCGGCACCCGGCTGGACGTGACAGTGTCCTCCGTGGGTGATGCTACCTCCCTCATGGGCGGGGTGCTGTTGCAAACGGCCCTCAAAGGTGTGGACGGCAAGATCTACACCCTGGCTCAGGGCGCGTTGACCGTGGGCGGTTTTTCGGCTTCGGGCAAAGCCGCCAGCACCACAAAGAATATCGCCACCGTGGGTATCATCCCCGGCGGCGGCATTGTGGAACGGGGCATTCCCTTTGAGTTCAACCAGCAGGACAAACTCACGCTCAATCTGCGCGTGGGCGATTTCTCTACAGCGCAGCAGATTGCGGAACGCCTCAATGGAGCCATGGGCGGGCACTATGCCCGCGCTGTGGACGCCACCAGCGTGACCATGGACGTACCCCCCCAGTACCGCAACAACCTCGTGCCGCTCATGGCTTCAGTGGAAAATCTGGATGTCAGCCCCGACACCGCAGCCAAGGTGGTTGTGGACGAAAAGACAGGCACGGTTGTGCTTGGGCGTGATGTGCGCATCTCCCGCGCTGCTGTGGCCCACGGCAACCTGCAAATCACTGTGCAGGAAAGCGAACAGGTTTCGCAGCCCGGCCCCTTCTCTCAAGGGCAGACCGTGGTGACTCCGCAGACGGAAACCAACGTGCGCGAAGAAAACCGCCATCTTATGATGGTGGAAGGCGCGACCCTTCAGGAACTGGTGGACGGCCTCAATGCCATTGGCGCAACCCCCCGCGACCTCATCTCCATTTTACGGACAATGCAGGCCTCGGGCTCCTTGCACGCGGATCTGGAGGTAATTTAAATGACCACGCCCATGTCAACCGCTCTCATTCCTCCTGATGCCGGCGCGGGCGAAATTGCCCGCAAGGAAGTTCAGTCGCGCCTGGCGGGCATTGGCAATCTGGGCGGGAAAAATATTGACCCTGCGCAAAAGGAAAAGAAGCTGCGCGAATCTTGCGAGGGCTTCGAGTCCATCTTCATCCAGAAAATGTGGGAAGAAATGCGCAAAACCCTGCCCAAGTCCACCTTGCTGCACGGCAAAGAGGAGCAGTTCTGGCAGGGCATGTACGATCAGGAACTGGCCAAAAAAATGACATCAGCTGGCGGCATAGGTCTGGCCGATATGATGTACGCCCAGCTTTCGCGCAGTCTCACATCCGCAAGCCGCGCCACGGCAACGGATGCTTCCGCCATTCAGCGGCCGTTTACGCCCGAGGCCGCCCCCATGCTTGCGCCTGTCCCCGATGCAGGCAATGCGAACAGCGGCAATAATGGGGCCTCGGCAAAGGGCAGAAATGGAGCACCCGGTGCAACCACGTCCGTGTACGGTGGTGTTGCCCCCATGCAGGATGCCGGACAAGGCCAGAACGGCTCTGCCGCTGCACGCACCCTTACGGGCGATCAGGCCGCAGCAGGCGGGCAGGATCCTGAAGAAGCAGCGCGTCTTGCCGAGCAGGCCATGCAGGCCTCGGCCCAACCGGAGCGGCACAGGGTTGTGCGCACCACCAATGTTGTCGGCAATATGAATTCCGGCCTCAATCTTGCCCGCAAGGCGCAGTTTGAAGCGGGCAGCAAGCTGGGGCCCAATGCGGTGCGCCCGCCCATGCAGCAGATGCTGGGCCTTGCCCAGCCGCAGAGCAGAGCCACACAGGCAGATGGACAGAACTGGGATCAGGGCGGCATGCAGATGGATATGGCCGGCATGGGTATTCCGCCGCTTACGGGAAATGTATTTGACGCTCAGAATATGGATGCGGCTTCCAACGGGCAGCAGCAGGCAACACAACCGCCCATGCGTCAGCAGCAGATGCCAGGGCAAAATGCTATGGGACCCAATGGCCAACCTATGCAGCCTCCGCAGCCGCAAAAGGTACGCTATACCACCAATATTCCGCCCACAGGGCGAGGCGGCAAGCAGGGCTTGATCCGTACGCTCAATGTTGACGGCGCAGGCCCCAACAGCAATGCGGGTGCCGGCATTGCCGCCTACCATGCCCAGCAGATGCAGGGCGCAGGCATGCAGCAACAGGCTCCTGCACAGGGGGCACAGCCCGCAGCGCAGGTAGGCACCTTGCCCATGGGCCCGGCGGGTCAGCCCGCAGTTCTGGCAGCAAGTCAGCCCGCAAGCCCCGGCGTCCAGGCCCCCAATCAGCCTGTGAACCCCGGTGTTGCCCCAGTGGCTTCGCCCGCATCTACTCAGGGCGTGACCAGCCCAGTGCCACTGACAGGCGGGCAGATATTCGTGCGCCAGGGCGGCCAGGGCGGAGTAGCCAAGAGCGCGGCAGCCTCGGGTATACCGCCGCTGACAGCTACAGACGTGTACGGCAAACCCTAACTAATATCTGTTGCGAGATTGCTCCGGCGAGGGCTGAGCTGACGATGCCGCACGCTTCTGCGGCGCTTGGCTGCTCCCCCTGATCAATCTCTCGTTTAACCACTCTGGAAGCCTGCCCGGAAGGATTTTCAGGCACGAATTTTGCTTTAATTGTGCCGGGGCGGCAGTTTCTGCCTTTCTCTGTCAGGCAATATCCTGACTACGGCTGAAATCAATGGCCCTCGGGAGGTTCACATGCACAACGCCATTTACGAATCGCTTTCGCGTCAGGACAAGGCCCTTTGCCTGCTGCGCGACCTTCTTGAAGAAGAATATACTTGCCTTCTTGATCGCGATACTGATGCCGTGGTGTCTCTTGAGTTCTCCATACAGGAGCTGATCCGTCAGCTGGCCGTGGAAAAAACTTCTGTCATAAGAGGTCTGGGCGGCATGCGGGCCATGGAATATGCCGCTGCGCTGCCGGACGACATGGGCGCTGCCCTGAGGGAAATCCTGCAACGGATTGACACGAGCGAGCAGTCTGTTGCTCGCCAGGCCTCGCGCAACACCAACCTTTCTCTGGCTCTGCTTGATCAGAGTAGCCGCGCGCTTCAGGCGCTCACAAGTCAGGCCATGCCGCCCAAGGCGGAAACCTATGGTCGCCGTGGGGGCATGAGCGCCCAACGGCAGACGCAGGCCGCGTTGATCTCCGGGAGGCTGTAGTCATGCTCAGCGGTCTTATGAATGTGGGCAGGACTGCCCTCAATGCCGCGCAAGCCTGGATTTCGGTCACTGGCAGCAATATCGCCAATGCCGATACCGAAGGCTACACCCGACGCTATGTGGATCAGCGCGATGCGGGCACTCTTGTCTCCAAGCCTGGCGGCGAAGGGTTGGGAGTTAATGCACAGCAGGTATTGCGGTATTTCAACTCGTTTCTTGAAAGCTCCTACGTGCGACAGTCCACCAATTCTGCCCGTTGGAACGAGCAGGAAAACATCATGGGGACGTTGGAAAGTCTTTTCAACGAATCCAACCGGGCTGGCATAAGCTCTTCCATGAACGCATTTTTTACGGCATGGCAGAAGCTTGCGCAGCGCCCTGGCGATACCGCCTCGCGTGAAGATCTGCTCTCATATGCCGACAACCTTTGCGACATGCTCGGCAATACAGCCACATCGGTCAAGGCGCTGCAAAGCCAGATGGATGTTTCCATCAATCAGGGGGTCAGCCGCGTCAATGAGCTTTCCAAGAGCATTGCTTCCCTTAACAAGCAGATCAATGCCACGACCGTCGATGGCGTAAGCAATCCCAATGATCTGCTTGACCAGCGCGACCAGCTGGTGCGCGAAATGGCAACCTATGTCGATGTGAAGACCGTAGACTCTGGGGGCGGTAACTTTACGGTGTCGCTCACCACCGGGCAGCCCCTGGTGCAGGGTGTCAACACCAATGATTTGGAGATTCGTGAACCGCGCGCGGAAAGCCGACTTTCCAACGGTTCGACGTATACTGGCAGTATCAAGTATGACGGTTCCGACAGCCATGAATATACGGTGGATATTGTTTCCGGAGGCAATGCCGGCCCTGCGGGCACTGCAGGCAACCCCACGTTCCGCGTTTCGCTGGACGGCGGCAAAACCTGGCTGCGTGATGAGGACGGCAATGAACAGCACTTTGAAATAAGCGCCACGGGCACATCCACCGATCCCGTTCAGGTGAAGAATCTGAAGATATCCTTCGATTCCACCAGCAATTTTACCGTTGGCGACAAGTTCGACATCGTGCCCAAGACCGGGCTTTACTGGATTGAGCCCTCACGCGGCCCGCAAAACGTGACGCCCCAGGTGGGCTTTGACGGAACGGACACCGCCGGTCGTGTGTCAGGCGGCAAGCTGACCACCTACTTCAATATTCGAGACGACAATTGCGGTCGGTATATGGATGAACTGGACGCCACCGCCAAGTCGCTTATCTGGGAAGTGAACCGCATCCACAGCCAGGGTGCTGGCACCTCTCAGTTCGATTTTGTACAGGGGCAACAGGGCGTTTCCAACACAACGGTACCTCTGGGATCGGCTCAGGCCGTGCTGCCGGAGTCCAGCAGGCTCCAGGCCGGCAACGTCAATTTTTATTTTTACAACAAAACTTCGGGCGACTATGTTTCGTCGGGTCAGCTTGACTTCAGCGCCATTACACCCGGAACGCCGAACTTTGATCCCAGCAAGCACTCGCTGAATGATGTTGTTTCCGCCATCAATTCTTCGTTCCCCGGCAAGCTTACGGCCAGCATTCAGGATGGCAAGCTTGTGCTCAACACTGCGGCTGGCAGCAACCTGCAATTCGCGCTGGGCACCGACAGCACAGGCATGATGGCAGCCCTTGGAGTGAATACGTTTTTTACCGGCACCACTGCCAGCAACATAGCCACAAGCAAACAGTTGCACGACAATGAGAACTACATTGCCGCCGGGCAGGTCAACGGCCAGCAGCAGATAAATAAGGGTGACAACGCCACGGCCACGGCCATTGGCAAACTGGCCAGCACCAACGTGAGTATTTCAACCGCGTGGAAGACCACCACCAACCAGACCATCGGCCAGTACTATGCCAGCCTGGTTACGACCGTGGGCGCTGATACCCGCCTTGCCAAAACAAATTCGGAATACCACAAGGCCCTCACCAGCGACCTTTCCGAGCAGGTTAGTTCTGCTTCTGGCGTCAACCTTGACGAAGAAATGGCCAACCTGATCAAATACCAGCACTCCTACACGGCAGCGGCAAAATTGATAACCACCGCCGACCAGATGCTGCAAACCCTTCTTGGGCTTAAGCAATAGGAGCCCGACATGGCTATACGCGTTACGCAAAATACCATGTACGACAAAATGACGAGCCAGATGCAGAAAAGTCTGGCCGCCTACATGGAAAGCAACGAGCAAGGTTCTTCGCAAAAAAAGATCAACAGGCCATCGGATGATCCTGCTGGCACATACCGCGTCCTGGTGACCCGCAATGACATCAGCGCCACCACCCAGTACCAGAGCAATGTGGATACGGCCAAGGGCTGGCTGTCGCTTGCCGACAACGTGCTTGGCACACAGCTGAGCAACTCGCTGACAAGCCTTAAAGCTCTGGCTGAGCAAGCCTCTACTGGTACCTATTCGGCAGAGAACCGCAAACAGATCGCGGATCAGGCCCGTCAGATATTTGGCCAGATGCTCAATCTTTCCAACACCCAGTACGAGGGCAACAGCATTTTTGCCGGTCAGCGTTATGACGGCAACGCCTTTGAGGAAGGGTTGGCCCTGACCAGTGCCGACACCAACTGGGATACGGCCATTCAGGCCGGGGACTATACGATCCAGGGTGCGTCCAGCAAATCCATGATGGTCCAGTTTACCAGCACCGGGACGCTTGATGGCGGGGCGCAGACTTTCCGCTGGTCCAACGATGGCGGCACCACCTGGAGCACGGGCACTACGGCTGGCAGAACCCTGACTGCCAACGGTGTAACCGTCACCATGAAGAACGATATGGCAGTTACCGCAGCCGATACAAGCGCCGGGGCAGGATCAAAGAACGGTACGCTGGTCTACATCCGTCCCACGGCCGTCTATCAGGGTGACGACAATGATCCGCCGCCGACGATGACTGTTATGGGCGGGCCCGCCAATCTGACGACATCCGCCGCCGGATCTTTTGGCGGCAACGTGCTGTTGCGTATGGACAACAACGCCAACCTTTCCTTGACGGGCAGTACGGTCAACTATTCGTACAGCACTGACAGCGGATCAACCTGGGTAGCGGCAACTGCCACCACTGATGGTTCAAACAAGCTTCGGCTGCTCGTGCCAAGCGGGTATGTGGATATGGATGCCACAACGGTAGCTGGCAACACCGTAAACGCTGGCACGCAGATTCTTGTGCACCCTGACCGCGCCGATCTGAATCTTGAAATCATGAAAGGTTCGTATATTTCGGTAAACAACGTGGGCAAGGATATCTTTGGCGGATACTACGAAGGCAAGCCAGCCCTGCCGGGTTCGACAAACCTGTTTGACATGGTGGGCGAATTCGTCAGCTATTGCGAAAATAACAATCAGGAAGGCTGCCAGCAGACGCTCGCAAAAATTGCCACTGTGCAGCAGAATGTGCTCACCCAGACAGCCCGCATTGGCGGGCTTGAAAATCGGGTGTCAACTGCCAGCGATGTGCTCAGCTTTCAAAAGCTAGACCAGCAGGAACGATTGAGCTATACTGAAGACGTAGACCTGACCGAGTTGCTGACAAAGCTGACCCGGCAACAGTTGACGTATCAGACAGTGCTTCAGTCTTCTTCAAAGATAATGCAGATGAGCCTGGCCAGTTATCTCTGATGCCGAGTAGCGGCGGATTTTGCCGCCTGATGCCGGGCAGACATAAACGCTGCCCGGGAGCGGTTCATGCAACGATATAATTAACGGAAGCACCTATGCTCATATTGACGCGACGCCCAGGAGAAAGCCTATATCTGGGCGAAAATATACGCATAACTATCCTGGGCATGCAGGGTAAACAGGTCAAACTGGGCCTGGAAGTACCCGATGACACCACGGTATACCGCGAAGAAGTTTACAAGCGGGTTGTTGAGGAAAACCGGCGCGCCCTTGAAACCAGTAATAACGACCTCATGGTGGCTGCTGAACTATGGCACGAAACAAAGAAATAGAAATCGACACCCGTCTTGGACGCCGTTGTATCGATACGGATAAGGTTGTGCACTTTCCCCGTGGGCTGGCCGGGTTTGAAAACGAGCGGGATTTTATCCTGCTTCAGATCCGACCTGAAGCGCCCTTGCTTATTTTGCAGAGCGTGAATACCCCGGTAGTGGGCCTGTTGGTTGCCGATCCATACAGTTTTTTTGACAAATCCTACGCACCCCAGGTGGGAGATGCCGAAAGGCAGTTGCTCCATATCGAGAGCCTTGAGCAGGCAGCCGTGCTGGTGACGGTTTCCATTCCTGCGGGCGCGCCCGAGCAGGCTGCGCTTAATCTCACCGGCCCCATTGTCATCAACTATGAGGCCCGCGTGGGTTTGCAGGTGCCGCAGTGCGGCGAAGGATTGCAGCAGGTGAACCTGCACTCGCTCAAACCTGTTGAAGAAAAACAGGATGCGGAAACCACTCTTGCTGATGGTGCCAACCCTCAGGAATGTTGCTGCGCCAAGGCCACACCCACGGAATAACGCGTCACTTTTTTATGCCACGTTGACCCGGCTGTTGTGAAACAGCCGGGTTTTTTTGTATGGCAACTTCGGCTGGGGGGGCGTACTTGTGCATTGTTCACAGGCTTTGCCTGCTGTCATAGGAAAATAATTTTGTAACAATATGTATTTAATGAGTTTAGTGTTGCTTTGTCATGATGAAATTGTTAGTGGAAAAAACAGCGGTGGTGAAATTAATAACTTGCATGCTGTTTGATAAGGTGCTAGATTGAGCGCACAAACAGTCTAGGAAAGACCCAGTTAGCTTTGGAAACGTTAATTGATCGGCCTCATAACAGCCTGTAAAAATTACAGATGGCAACCCTCGGCAAAATCCGCAGACCCCTTCTGCGAATCCGTACCCCTTAACGGAACAGTTTTGCCTGCCTCTGCGTCCGTGCCGCTCTCTCCTCGCCTGGCGGAGCGGTAAACAGGACAATGTTGGCCCGGCGGCATACCACAGATGCCGCCGGGCCAAAATGTTTTTCCCGCCAAAGCAAAAGGTTGTCCACACCAAAAAAGTTTGCCGCACGCTTGCATGAGCGTATTGCTCAGCTTTGTTTCTGTGCTGTTGCACATATATCAGTCGCAGATATGGAGTGCGGATATTTGCTATTTTGCACCGCAGAAGATACTTGCCAAGTATACGGTAGATGTCCGGTTGCTGGCAGATTGAACGTGACACACAAAATCACACTGCGGCGCAATCCACTGCGGCCCACTACAGGGATAGTACATTGATGATCAAGACGTTCGCGCTTTTTGTGGCCACGGCCCTGGCAGAGATAACAGGGTGCTACCTGCCCTGGCTGTGGCTGCGCAAAGGCGGCTCTGCCTGGCTGTTGGTGCCCGCCTGCCTGAGTCTTGCGGTGTTTGCCTGGTTGCTGACCCTGCACCCCGCAGCCAGTGGCAGGGTCTATGCCGCCTATGGCTGCGTATATGTGGTTACAGCCCTCTTGTGGCTGCGCCTGGTTGACGGTGTACCGCTGGCCAGCACAGATATCTTGGGCGGTGCGGTGGCTCTGCTGGGCATGGGCATTATTGTTTCCGGCTGGAGAACCGCCGCTTGAAGGCTCGAATCCTCGGCCACAAATGCAAAAAGCCGGGTGCAAACCCGGCTTTTTTACGCTCAATACTGAGTGGAATGTTTAGTCGATGCCCATGGCCTTGCTGATTTTTTTTGCGGCCTTTTTGACCTTTTCCAGGGGGCTTTTTTCCGCCGCTGCCTCAAATTCGCGCAGCAGTTCTTCCTGCTTGGCAGAAAGGCGGGTGGGGGTAAGCACTTTCACCTCCACCAGCAGATCGCCGCGCGAACGACGTCCGGGGTAGGGCATCCCCTCTCCGGAAACGCGCAGCAGGGTGCCGCTCTGAATACCCTTGGGGATTTCCAGCGGCAGATTGCCGTCAAGGCCGGGAACTTCTGCCCGATGGCCCAGAGCCGCCTGCACAAAGCTGATCTCGAGGGCGTAAATAAGGTCTTGTCCCTGACGCTGCCAGCGTTTGTCCTGCTCAACGGTGAGCACAACATAGAGATCGCCAGCCGGGCCGCCGTGGACACCGGGCTCACCCTCGCCGCGAACACGCAGGCGGGTGCCGCTGTCCACACCGGCAGGCACGCGCACCACAAGTTCGCGGGTGTCTGTGGTGATGCCTTCGCCCTTGCACTTGGGGCAGGGCTTGGTGATGACTCGGCCCGAACCCTGACAGGAGGGACAGGGCATGGATATCTGGAAAAATCCTTGCGACCGGCGCACCTGGCCGCTGCCGCCGCACTGGCGGCATGTTTCCGCCTTGCTGCCGGGGGCCGCGCCGCTGCCGTTGCATTCGGAGCAGGTAACGTGCTTGGGCAGGGAGATGCTGATCTCGTCGCCCTTGGCGGCCTGTGCAAAGGTGATGGTCAGGTTGTAGCGCAGGTCAGCTCCGGCCATGGGCCTGGGGCCGCGCGTTGCGGTAGAAAAGCCAAAAAGATCGCCGAAGATATCGCTGAAATGCGCAAAAATATCATCGTTGCTGCCAAAACCACCCGTGCCGCCCTGAACGCCAGCGCGCCCAAAACGATCATAGCGCGCGCGCTTTTCAGGGTCGCGCAGCACGTCATACGCTTCGGCGGCTTCCTTGAACTTTTGTTCGGCCTCGGCATTGTCGGGGTTGTGGTCAGGGTGATACTTCAAGGCCAGCTTACGGTAGGCCCGTTTTATTTCGTCATCTTCGGCGCTGCGGCTTACGCCCAGCACTTCGTAGTAATCGAGCTCCATCGTAGTTCCGGTCACTGTGCGGCTTGTGCGCCTGTGCTAAAGGTTGTACATAAACGCGGCGGCTCCCCTGGGGAAGCCGCCGCGCGGACAATGTGTCCCCAAAAGGCTATTCCTCTGCGGCGGCCGCGTTATGGCCGGGCAGGGGGTTGTAAAGACTGTCGTCATCAGGCAGAACCTTTCCGGCGGCAATTTCGCGCAGGGCGGTTACGGCCTCTTTGTTGCGGGATTCTACCAGCGGTTCATAGCCTTCGCGGTACTGGTGCACACGCTTGATAGCCATCTGCACCAACAGAAAACGGTTGTCTACGCGCTGCTGACAATCTTCCACGGTAATGCGGGCCATGCTGCCTCCGTAAGTGCGCGGCTGAAACGCCGCATTCCGGGCCGCCACGGGCAACCCGGTTGATAAATAATACCGCCCGACCATTTGTAAAGGCCGGGCGTGTGCAAACGCCTTGGTGCAGGATTCCCCTGCTGAAATAAGAATTGATATATGTCGTCCGCTGTGCTGTCAATAGGGCTGCTGAAGCGGCAGCCAGTGCGGAACAACAAGCATCCTGAAAGTTGACGGGTTTGCCGGAAACAAGTTTACGGAAAAAATTATGAGCAGAGAAAAAAGATCATTCGCGCAGGAAACCTGTGTTAAAAGCGCGGGCAAGGCCATGCAAAAGACCGGCATGCTCTGGCCTGGATGCCGTGTGGCCGTTGCCGTTTCAGGCGGTGTGGACAGTTTTGTGCTGCTGCAAAGCCTTAAAATTCGCCAAGGAATCGTACCTTTTCACTTTGAAATCATGGCGATCCACCTCAACCCCGGCTTTGACGAGCAGAGCCACGCGACTCTTTTGCCCTGGCTGGCCAAGCGGGGCATACCTGGTCACATAGAAATGACAACCTATGGGCCGGACGCGCATTCAGAAAAAAACCTACGCAGGTCGGCCTGTTTCCGCTGCTCCTGGCTGCGGCGCAAGCGCCTTTTTGAGTTGTGCGCCCAGTATGGCGTGACCCACCTCGCGCTTGGGCACAATGCGGACGATCTGGTGCAGACGTTTTTCATGAATCTGAGCCGCAATGGGCGCGTGGACGGCATGAGCATGAATGAATCGTTTTTTGGCGGCGGCCTGCAACTGATACGCCCACTGCTGCTGGTGGAAAAAAAGTTTATCCTCAAGGCCGCCAAGCAGTGGGAACTGCCCATATGGGCCAATGCCTGCCCCTCGGCGGGCAATACCGCCCGCAGTTCCATGGGGGAAACCCTGCAACACCTGTATGGGGTATCCAAAGATTCGCGCCGGTGCATTTTTAATGGTTTGACTCGCTGGCAGCTTGAAAAAAACAGCGCGGCTGCGGGCTTGAGCGATGAGCCGTCCCAGCCGGACGCCGATGCGCGTGACGGCGTTGCGGATTGACACAGGCCGTATCCCGGCTCTAGAGTGTTAGCCCAATGCTGTTCGGCAAATATCACATAGTCATCTTCACTGAAGGTCGTAGCGGCAGCCGCAACCTGCGCATGCGCGGCTGGTTTGGCTTTATTGCCTGTGTGCTGGTGCTGGCCCTTGTGGCCTGCAATGTCTGGCTGCTGCGCAGTTGGCTTGAAACCCGGCATCTGGGCGACGACCTGCGCAATGCAGACAAAACCATTGAAGAACAGCGCCGCCAGCTTGTGAATCTGGTTGAGCGCATTTCTGTTGTGGGGCATGATCTGGAGCGGGTGCAGAGCTTCGACTCCAAGCTGCGCATCATGATGAATATGGAGAAAGATCCCACGGAGGCCGGTTCCATCGGCGACAGACCGGGGGATTTTTCGCGTACCTATCTGCCCTTGCATCGGCAGGAACTTGCCGCCCGCAAGATGCTTGAGTTCCTTACCCGACTCTCTGAATCCGTGCGGCTTGAAGAAGTGCGCCAGCAGGACTTGCTGCTGGCACTGCGCGAAAACCGCGATGCCCTTTCTTCCATGCCGACCATCTGGCCTGTGGTGGGTTTTGTTTCTTCCAGTTTTGGCTGGCGCTCGGCACCATTTGGCGGGCGGGGGCAGTTCCACAAGGGCCTGGACATCACCAACCGCATCGGTACGCCCATCATGGCTCCAGCCCAGGGCATGGTGACCCTCTCGGGGCGCGATGGCGCGTATGGTTTCAGTGTTGAAATCAACCACGGCAGCGGCATTGTCACCAAATACGGGCACATGCAACGTTGCGCAGTGCAGGAAGGCCAGTGGGTCAAGCGTGGCGAAATTGTGGGCTATGTGGGCATGAGTGGCCGCACCACCGGGCCGCATCTGCACTACGAGGTGCGCCTTAACGGAGTGCCGGTTGACCCCATGCGCTATATTCTGGAGTAGGCCCGACCATTTCCGATTGTTCGTTTTTGCATCATGAACCCGCCGCGCGCATCCATAAACGGTTTGCGGCGGCGGGCGCAAGCAATGGGGAAGATACGGCACCATGCGCAAGCACCACAAAATTTCTGGCAGGCCTACTAGCTGCGCGCACCGCATGCCCCGGTATGCTGGCCTGCGTGGCGGTTTCTGCCAATATCTGTCGGATGCTTGCGCGGCATTTTCGTGGTTGCAGATGTTGACTGCTGACATGCTTGCAGTCATGGGCGCGGGCATGACCTGACGTGCGGACTCTGTGGGGCAGGTTGTCTCGCTACGTGCCGCTGGTCGGGCTTTCCGCTGATTCCACTCTCCCGATCAATTAAGCTCAGGCGCTCCCCCTCCACAATCCAGGTTTCGCATCCCGAATGCGGAACCATTTTTTATTTTTAAGGGTTGAATGCGCGCTTTGCGCTTATGCAGGATCACTATTTTTTGTGGAGAGGCATATGGAAACTACCGAAAAAGGACGGCGCAATTTCCTCAAATCCCTGGCGCTGGGGGCAGCGGGCGCTGCCATGCTGACGCCGCAAACCGCCAATGCGGCGGAGGGCGGCACCTTGCAGGTATGGTCGTGCGGCGGCCTTGCCGAAGCCATGATGCCTGCGCATGAGGCCTATCAGCAGCAATCGGGCGTCAAGGTTGTCTACACAGGTGCCTTTGCCGCGGCCTTGGGCAAATCCCTGCTGACTGGCGGCGGGCAGACGGAGGTCTTTGCCGGGCGCGTCCTGGCTCTGGCCCAGAATCTGCGCAAGGCTGGCAAGATGGTCAATTTCAGGCCCTTGTGTTTTACCAGCTACGTCATCGCGGTTCCCAAGGGCAATCCCGCCAAGATCAACGATATTGAAGACCTGACGCGCCCCGGCGTGCGGGTTTCCATGGCGCGGGATGCTTCCGCTCCTGGTGGACAGGCGGTTATGGGCATCCTCAAGGCTGCGGACATCACGCCCAAGGTACTTGCCAACGTGCCCGAGCAGGGCAGTTGCGTGCAGCGTTCTGTGGAAAGCGTTGCCGAGGGTAAGGCTGACGCCATGATTGTGGAGCGGCGCATCACCCGCATGACGCGGTTTGCTGATCGGCTGGACTTGGTGGAAATTCCCGAACGGTTTTTCCCCGCCGGACCGCTGACTTTTACCGTGGGTATGATGGCCAACGCGACTGATCCGGCAAAGGCCGCAGCCTATATGGACTGGATTACCAGTGCGCAAGGGCAGGCCTTTTTTGAAGCGGCGGGTTTTATCCCCGCCATTTCGCCCAAGGGCATGGAACTTGTGGAAAAGCTGGGGGTAAAGGATGTTGCATGAAATTGTCGCCCGTCCCAGCCTGAGGCTGAGGGCGCTCCAGTGGTGTAATCGCGCAGTGCTGTTCGCCTCCACGCTGTTTTTGGGCGAATGGGCCTTGTTTGGCGTGTTCCGCTGCCCCTTTGTTGTGCCCTTTGTGAGCTGCCAGAACTGCCCGGTCATTACCTGTCCCGGTCAGGCCGCGCGGATGTTCTGGGGATTCTGGGGCGTGTGGCTGGCTGTGGCGGCCGTGTTTGGCAAGGCTTTTTGCGGCTGGCTGTGTCCTGGGCAGCTGGCGAACCGGGTTTTGGCGCTCAATCCTTTTCGTTTTGGCCCTAATCCCGTGGGCGTGGCTAATTTTCGCTGGGCCCGGTATCTAATGCTGGCGGCGGGGCTGACAGCCTGGTTTGTTCTGGGGCAACCGCGCGTGGACGTGCCTATTCGTGTGGGGGAATTTTGGCCCTCGGCCTGGCTTACGTGGAAGCATGCTTTCCCCATGTTGGATTTGCGTCTGCTTATCACCTTGGGCGGGCTGGCGTTGGGGCTGGTTGTGCTGATGTGCTGGTGCCGGTTTGTCTGTCCTTTTGGCGCGGCGCTGGAAGTGGCGCGCAAGTTTGCGCCGTTCCGTTTTTACAGAACTGAGCAGTGCAACGATTGCGACAAGTGCAGGCGGGTTTGCGTTATGAGGACGAGGCCGGGCGAGGAGAATTGCACCAATTGCGGTGATTGTGCGGACAGTTGCCCCACGGATTGCATCCAGTTTGGGGTGAAGCGGTATGGTCGCAAGGGGAAGTAAAGCAGAAAGGCAGGGATAGTTTTGCGGCGGGGTAGAGCCTGTCGAGCGTATTTACGCAAACCCGACTTTTTTGGCCTGACGGCGTTAAAATCCTGTTTTTGATGCTCACGTACTTGAGTACGCTGCGCTCAAAA